>Ga0131853_10000224_pt1 | contig 101307 bp, 108 predicted proteins | sample TergutLab28metaG_FD_92764 | JGI IMG/M metagenome (GOLD analysis project Ga0131853, IMG submission 92764) | Labiotermes labralis P1 segment gut microbial communities from Petit-Saut dam, French Guiana - Lab288 P1 (version 2) (version 2) | ecosystem: Host-associated > Arthropoda: Insects >...
AGGGCTTGTGACATTCGTGGCGGTTGGTGAAGTAACGATTACCGCAACACTTGGGGACCACACAGCAACGGTTGTGTTTTGTGGCGATACCATGTAGGGGCGGCAACCTGCCGCCCGCTGTTGGTCACGGAATGGGGCGGCGGACGGGCAATGCCCGCCCCTACAATTTTAATTCATTTTGCAGTGCGGGCGGACGATGCCCGCCCCTACATTCTGTTGCTGTGTTCAAACTCAAACAGCGGGCTCGCGTTGCTCACCCCTACTATTTTAATTTATGGGTATCCGTTTGACCAACCTAACCTAGTCATTCTGAACGAAGTGAAGAATCTAGGCACGAAGTGCCGTAAAATAATACGCTTACGCTAGATGCTTCGCTTCGCTCAGTATGACATAACCGCCTTGTCATTAAGTTAGGTTGTGTTTTTAGGATAAGAGTTAGGGCAATATAATAAGACATCTATCCACAGCATTAGGTTGGTTCTAATTAACAAAAACAAACAACCATTTCAAAAACGCACCCAAATGAACGCCCCTTAGAAAATCGAAGCGGAGTCAGACGGCGACGCAGCATAATTTACTATGCTATATATAAGGATAGAGGTAGGATATAATAGATAAGGCGGCAGGGCAATAGTAAAACGCTCTGCCGCTTTTTTTTTCATTTTGAGTTTATTTGCGTATTTTTGCGAGTTTTAGCAACCGAACCAAAAGTAATATTATGCTAAGTTCATATCCCATACAGCAAAACGGCAAAGTGCGACCTGAACGATAAGTAAATGATTTTGAGTATTTACCCCCAAACATATCAATATTAAGGGCAAAAGAGCATAAAAAAAGACACCACAGCACATTCCGTTCTGTCGTGTCTTGATGGCGGAGAGAGAGGGATTCGAACCCCCGTGACTTTAACATCTAACGGTTTTCAAGACCGCCCCGTTATGACCGCTTCGGTATCTCTCCAAGGGTTTGTATTTATCAGGCAACAATTTAAGTATAAAACAAACTTACTAATAAACAGTCTATCAAACTTTTTTTTATTTGTCAAGCACTTTTATTGGGATTTTAGATGGTTTTAAAAAATTCATAGTTAAATATTATAAAAAATTTAATTTCAATAGCTTTAGTTGTCTTAAAATAAACTAGTAAATCGGTTGCTTTTTTGTAAGCAGAATAAGGGACAAAGATGTCATATGCTATGGATAAAAAATTTGCGCCAAAAACAGCTCTAAATGCTGCAGCACCGCTTTTATCATGCTTAATAAAAGGTATATCATTTTCTTTTAGCATATTCATTAACATATCTGCTTTTAATTGTTCATTTATGTACACTAAAAATACAGCATCATTATCAAATGGTTGTCTTAATTTTTTATTGCCGCATCTAGGACATCTTTTGTGACTATCATTAAAGATTATCTTACATTTAGTACAATATATCAATTCCATACGATATTGTTACTCTCTAATTTCATTTTCTAATGGCGCTCTCTCTAATATGCTCATATTTTTTAAGATTTTCTTTATAAATCTCAGCATATATGCAAAATACAATCCATCTACGCATCTATCGTCAATGCTAATTGCTACTTGAAAAATCTTGTCAATAGCAATTTCTCCATTATCATTTATAATAGGCATAGGTTGTTCTTTTCCTAGAGTAGCAAAAAAAGAACAATTGCCAAAATTATATAAATGGTGTGACACAGGTCCTAACCCAATGGATTTTAAATCGGCAAAAAATATTGAACTATGAAAAGGAGAAACTTCAAACATAAATTTTTTAGATAGCCATCCAAAATAATCTGCAATTCTTAATATTCTTAATGTCATTCTTAAAAATAATAGTGGGGTACGTGCCATGCGTCTAGCTGTTTTATCTGAAGCAGAAACACTTTTTATTGCAACTTCAATTGCACTGTCAAGTTTTTGTTTGATTTGGTCTAATGTTTCATCACCATTAAAGCTTGCTTTGACTGAGACTTCAGGTTTATCGCATTTAAGAGACTGGTGCACCATAAACGCAACGTCAATATTGTTGCGTTGATAAAACCTTTGTGCGGTAATAAATCTATTTAATCGGGGATAGCACTTAAAACACCTAATTAAAATGGCTAACACCAAATCTCTATAAGTATAAGTAATACCATATGTTTCTTTTTTAAGTTTTATATATTCATCAAAATATTTAGCAGACTCACTAAACATATATTTATTGACATTACCCTCACGCCCCGGCATAAATATAGGCATAAGCTTTGCCACACCTTTTAGACCTTTCACTTTTTTTGCGTCTTTTCTTTTGAAGAAAAACATTTATATAAATCTCCGCTTTAGTTTATTATTGCTATTCTATCTGTGCTTACTTCTAAAATAACACCACAATGAGGGCAAATTATATCATCTTCATCAACTTCTTGTTCGCATGAATTGCAATTCATAATAATTATTCTCCCTAAAAAGATATTTATACAGTTTAACATAGAAAAAATTATAATGCAAACAAATTATGCTTGCATTTAGCTCACTAATAGTGGTATTATTGCTTGATGAACAAAATTATTCCAATAGCATTATTAATAATAGCAATCATAGGACTTATTGTGTCGTTGATTGCATTTATCCTTGCAATAATAGGAAGTATAGCAATAATTGCACAAATAATAGCTTTAATATTTTTAATTATAGCGATATCTATAAATTCTACACCGTTTGCATTAGGTCTTGCTTTTAAAGGCAAGTTAACTAAAATGGCATTTGTTATCAGTTTAATTGGTATGGTGCTAGTGTTTATAGGTTTTATTTTATTATTTGCTCTTTAAAAATTTTAAAGAATTTTATTAAATAATAAGCTAAAATGTAAAAATATGTAAAATTTACTTGACAAAACTTATCACATATATAATATTATTTATATATATTATATAGTGGATAATATTGTATATTTATCTACTATTAATATGTTTTAAGGAGTCAAATAAATAAAAATGAAAAGCAAGAAAAAATCTATTTTGATAGTTTTACTGTCTATGTTAATGGTGGCAACAATCGCTGTATCTTGGGTGTTTTGGAATTCAGGTATTTTCGGTAATGATGAAGATGGTAGATTTTCAGTTACCATCGGTACACCAGGTGCAATAAATACAGTAGTAGATATTAGTGACCCAAATATTACTAACCTTAGGCTTGTTCCTACTGGTGTTAGATATGATTCGACAACTGAAACTACATCAATTGTTTTCACAGTTGATGTAGAATGGAGACCTTTTTATAATCTTGATGCTCAAGACATGGAGGGTGAGATAGGTATACTAACAGCTGCTTGGGTTGACCTTCACATTGCTCCGACTTATACTGCTGTTCTTGACCCTAACAACTTGCTGGCTGGTGATTCTTTCTTTGAAAATTATCAAGACACACGAAGAGTAGTGAGAGGATTAGAAGGTGATGCTTTATTTGAAGTGGCGTTTGTTTTTCCAGAGGGCACTGATATAACTACAGATGACAGTGTGCCAGTGCAAATAACAATCACTATGAATCGCCCTGCAAATAGAGAACAAATGAATCGTGTTATTAATAGGCAAGCAATTTTCACAATAAACTTTGCTGTTGAAACTGCTGATGATTTGCTAATAACTCCATAATCAAAAGATAATTAAAATAGACTTTTCCTCCTAGTAAGCATTCTAGGGGGATTAGCTCTAAAATAATAATAAGAAATTTAATTAAATAGTCCAGTCCTGCCTTTTGTCTTAATGACATTTTAAGCTTATAATATTGGAGATTATATGCAAAAAACCAAGGGGAAAAAGGTCAGGGGCATTATCAATTGGATAGTGTTTTTGACGATAGCAGTCTTTTTAGCGGCATTTTTTATTATGCAGGCTATATCACCCCAGCTTCCATTAAATGTAATAGGAGTGGGTTTTTTTACGATTGCTCCCACACAAAGTATGGAACCTGATTTAACTCATAATGATTTGATTGTAGTCAGACGCACGGATTTTAGTAGTTTAGAAATAGGGGATACTGTTACTTTTAAAACAGAAATTAGGATAAGAGGAATAATGCAAGAAGTTTATATTACACACAATATTGCTGGATATAGAGTGTGTGTTGAAAGTGGGCAAAGGGCATTTGTTACAAGAGGAATAAATGCAGGCGGCTATGACAGAAACTTAATGACAGAAGACGGAACAGCATTTAGAGGGAGTGCTACAAATACTTTTGTAGGAGTTGTTTTTAGCAGCAGTAGATTTTTTGGCAATTTATTTGCATATTTTAGGTCTCCGTATGCAACACTTGCTGCAATTTTAAATATGTTTATTTTAATGATAATTTATTTAATGGTTAAACCTGAAAAGATAAAAAAAGATAAATTAAAAAGAGGAGAAGCTTAATAATAGCAACTTATTCATTTGACATTAAACTTAATTTGGTGTATTATTTGATTGTATTTTTAGCACCCGTAGTAAAACGGATATTACAATTCCCTCCTAAGGAATAATTACAGGTTCGATTCCTGTCGGGTGTACCAAATTAAAGATAAAATGTTGTTGCTTTTATGTTATGAGACAAAACAATAACATAGCAAATAAAAATTTTAAAATTAAGGCGGCAATAATTATCGCTGCTGTTTGTGCTATGTTTATAATTAGTTTATATTTTATTGCACCTAGCTTGACTTTTTGGCCAGGTAATGGTGAATTTAATCAAATAATTAGGATTGGCGTGTGGGATACGGACGATGATAATCAAGGACTTGTCACAAACTTTGATGATGCATATTTTATAATCAGACAGGCAGACCCTTTTATGCAACTAGGCATAAACAGAATTCATATTTTAGGCGATGCCAATTATCAAACTGCACCTAATATTCCATCTGCTTTAATTCAAAATGATGTTTTATTATTTAAGTATGGTACATCTATATTTGCTGTGCAAATTATTGGCACGTTGCCTCTTGCTACATTTACTTCATGGGAAAACCTAATGACAGCAATAAATAATCCGCTTAATCCAACACATACAAACCCTAACTTAACAGATCATAATCTCTTTAGACCAGGGAATGTCTACACACGATTTCATGCTCCAGTTAGTCATAACAATTCACAATTTTTAGCACGTCATGACAGCGTGACTTCTGTTCCTCAAATGGGGACTGATTGGTTTTTAGTTAATCCATCATGGCTGCCACAAAATTATCCGTTAGGAGCAATTGTAGAACATAACGGCAACCACTTTAAAAAAATTAGAAACACCATAGATTCCATTCAAATAGTTGCTCCGCTAAATACAACCTATTGGCAATCACTAACAAGTATAGACATTAATGTTGAATCTGCGCCAAATTTTAATACTCAAGCATCATGGAATCTTCATGATGTTGTAGAGTATCAAAATATATATTTTGCATCAGTTGCAAACAACAATTCTTCCAATCCTATCACAAGTCCTTTGTGGCAGCAGATAAATGAGTTTGACAGACAAAATCTTGTGCCCTGGTATGGTTCTCAACCGCATTTAGTGGGCGATTTGGTTAGACATACATTAGCAGATGGCGAAATAGCCTTTTTTAGAAGAGACAATACAGGCGGCACTTCACTTATTACATCTCCATATGGACAATGGAGAAGAGTGCATAATTGGCATGGTTTAACAGGTGTGCCTTATTGGTCACCTAGTATTCATTATAGCGGAACAGCATTTTTAGGTGCATTAGTAAACTATGCCGGAGCAATTTTTCAATTAAGCGGCACTTGGTCGCCTTTAGGGCAAACTCCAGTGCAAGCATTTGACCATTGGCGCAGAGTACGTACATGGGAAGAAACTCAAAGACCGATAGAGTTTACAAGAAGCAGCTGGAGTAGAAATACTATCTTTAAAGTGACAACAGGTGATACTCATTTTTATTCAGTGCTTATTCATGGTGATATTACTTCAGGAAACTCGGTTACTCCTAGTACACCGTATTCAGGGCAGCCTATAGGAACCAACAATTGGTTTAGAAGAGTATCTGAATGGACACCTGTAATAACTTTTTCTTCAATTTATACAACAGCAACGTGGTCAACTGCCACAATAAATATGGCTTATACTATTGATATAGATACAGGAGAAAAAATTTTTTGGGAGTCACTATCTAGTCAAACAGCAAATCATCCATTTGATGGAAGTCCCTTTTGGAGAAGGCATTCTTTTCCTGTTAGGGATACTATAATTGTTTCTTTCATAATGGGTAATTCAATTATTTGGGATAGAAATACTTTGGTTAATCCTGTCACTAATCTTAATCCATTGCCTCCTTCAGTTGCAAACAATCATTGGACTAGAAGAGTTTTAGGTGTCAGCAATCCTTATGTTTATACTATTGAAGACGGGGTGGTAGCTTTGTGGAGAAATAATTTGCCTATACCGACAGGTGGAAACATAAATTCCATAGGCGGGTCAGGGTGGATCAGAATTAATTTTACTTCTACTCAGCACTTTGTTTATACAATTAATGCGGTAGATTTAAAGCAGTTTTGGTTTTCGCCCAATAGGTCATCGCTTAATCCTAGCGTGGGAAGCGGTGATTGGGTGCTTATTCATGATGCGATTGAGATTCCTAACGTGGGTGTGGATGGTATAATAATTTACCCTACTAATGGTAGAGGGTTTTATTATTTTCATGTATTAGATGACGGAACTTGGAACAAATTAAGCAATGCATGGATAGGGAATTTTGGGCATATGATTAATCATTGGGGGAATTTAAATAGATATCAAAGCGGGGATATAGTTGTATATGGTGTGACGGCTGTGGGTAAGTTTAGGTTTTTTAGAATGAGAAATGGTATAAATACAAGTTTAGCTGTAGGTGTATCACCTATGAGTGAATCGGGGCAAACATTTTGGGAGGCAGTGAGATAGATTTATTTAGAATATTTTAAGATAAAACTAATCCCCTCAATTTTTTATGAGGGGATTAGTTTTATCTTAAAAAAATTTTACTTTTTCTTTTTAGCAGCAGCTGTGATTTCACAATGTTCAACAACTTCAACTTTAGGTACTGCTAAGCGTATTTTATGTCGGTCAAATAATATTTTTAATTCTCTATTTAAATCTCTATTAAGCTGCAATCTTGCCGTTTCTGATACTTTAGCTACAACTCTTAGCATCACACCCCTATTATTAAATTCAACTACACCTTTATAAAACGGTCCGTCTGTAATAGCAGGGAATTTTTCTGCTATAATTTCTAAATTATCGTTAATTATTTGTTCAATCTTTTCTAAGTTTTCATCATATTCAATTACTACATCACATACAGCAAAACTACGATGCATGCTCATATTTATAAATCTGACAAACTGGCTGTTGTTAATTATCATTACATCCCCGCCAATGTTTGCAAGTCTTGTTGTTCTTATGCCTAAATCTTCTATTTCACCCCTAAAATCGCCTACGGTAACAATATCACCAACTTGTAAATTGTCTTCAAAAATCAAAAATAATCCAGTCAATAAGTCGCCAACAAGTCCTTGTGCACCAAAACCGATAGCAATACCCAAAGCTGCAATTGCAGCGGCTAGCACTGCTTGGTTGACATCCCAAACTTCAAATAAAATGATTAATACAACTATATAGCCAATATATTTTGTTAAGCTAGCTACAAGTGAAACAATAGTTTTTCTTCTTTTAGAATCCCCTCTTGCCGTAAGTTTGATTATAAAGTGAACGATAGTGATAATAATAAAACCAGTTAATATAGCTAAGGCTGAACGTAAAAAGCGGTTGCCAGCAGCTTCAACGGTATATCTAACAGGTTGGTCATAATAATGGCGTACTCCATCTATATAAAAATAATATCTATAAGAATAATAATAACCTCTGCCTAGAATATGTACTTGAGCAAATCGAGAGATAGCAGAATAGTATGGCAGGGTATTAACAAATATAAATGCAAAACCATATGTGGCTAAAATAACAGCCGTAATAATAGCAAAAATAATGATTTTGCGAACTTTACGGCGTTTTTTTGCTCTTTCATAAGCAGCAGCATTTTTTGCTAGTTTTTCTTCATCTTCACCTGACAAAATTAGTTGACCTAGTTTGTTTTTAAGTGACCACTTCTTTTTTTCTTCTGGGCAGTCATTATTATTAAATTTATTATCCATGATAATATTACTTTACAGTATTTAATTTTTTATTGCAAGCATATAATATGCAAATTACGACATATAGTGAAATAGTTTTGCAAAATGGTTAAAGTAATTAGTGATTATTGCTTGCTTTTTATTTTTAATTTTGTTATAATTGGTAAATTATGGAGGAAAATAAATTATGTCTAAAGAAAAACCTGACTTAAAACTAGATTTTAATAGTTATGATGCTAAGCTTGATAAGGCTATTAACCACTTAAAGCAAGAGTTTTCTTTGCTTAAAGCTGGCAGAGCAAATCCGCAGATTTTATCAAAAATTACTGTGGATTATTATGGTGCACCTACACCTTTATCTAGCATGGCAAACATAAGCGTGCCTGAAGCTAGGATGCTGTTGATTTCTTTATATGATATATCTATGCTAAAAGATGTTGAAAAAGCGATTTTGGCATCAGATTTAGGGATAACTCCTTCAAATGATGGAAAGAATATTAGATTAAACTTTCCGCAATTGACTGAAGAAAAACGCAAGGATTTAGTCAAACAAGTTAAAAAAACGGCAGAAGATAGCAAAGTTATTTTAAGAAATGAGCGACGTGACATGATGGAGATAATTAAAAAATATAAAAAAGACAACCTTATTTCTGAAGATGAAGAAAAAGGGAATGGAACTGAAGTACAAAAGATATTAGATAAAAAAATCGAGCAAGTTGATAAGCTCTTAAAAGAAAAGGAATCAGAGATTCTTGAAGTCTAAAAAAAATAGTCTGCCTAATCATATTGCTTTTATTATGGACGGCAATGGACGCTGGGCAAAAAAGCGACTTATGCCAAGGACATCAGGGCATAAAGAAGGCATAAAAACTATAGAGCGCTTAAGTGAAAAAGCGCTTGAGTTAGGCATAAAATATATGTCTTATTTTGCTTTTTCTACTGAAAATTGGTCTCGTCCTAAAAGTGAAGTGGATTATTTATTAGAACTTTTAGAAAAAAGGCTGATTAGTCTATCAGAAAGATTGCAAAAAAATGATATTGAGTTGATTATAAGCGGCGATTTAAGTATTTTCTCTGATAAATTACTAGATGTTTTTGGTGAGGCTATGAATTCATCTGGTAGTGGAAAAGGCGGAGTTGCCAATTTATGTTTAAATTATGGTGCAAGAGATGAGATTATAAGAGGAGTTAATGCGGCGGTGGTAAAAGGTAAAAAGGTGGATGAAGAAAGTTTTAAAGAATTATTATATACTAATGGCATACCCGATCCAGATTTATTAATCAGAACAGGCGGGGAAAAACGATTGTCAAATTTTATGTTATATCAATTGGCATATACTGAGTTGTATTTTTGTGATACACTATGGCCTGATTTTTCTAATGAAGAACTATTAATAGCACTAGAAAATTATGCTAAAAGAGAAAGAAGGTTTGGAGGATTAAAGCAATGAAAAAACGATTAATCACAGGATTAATAATTGCCTTAATTTGGGCGGGAATAGCAGTTGTTTCTATTGTTTTAGAGGGAAGGCTGTTTTATGTGTTTGATGTTTTTGTATTAGTACTTGCTGTTGTATCATGTTTTGAAGTGACTAGACTTATTAAACAAAAGTTTGCAAAACCATATGAAATTTTGATAATTGCCACCATATTTTTATCTTTCAGTGCATATTTTATATTAGACCAATTTAGTCATACTCAAGATTTTGCGATTTTGGCTTTTATTGGTGTTATTGTATTAGCAATTGCATTATCTTTTGTACTTGTTAAATTTAGTAAAATCAAGTCAACGCAGCATGCTGTTACCACATCATTTGTACTTATTTATCCATTGTCATTATTTTTATTTATGCTAGGGATAAATACTATTCCTTTAATCCACATAAGAGCAGCTTCTATTTTATTGTTATTTTTAATAGCTCCGCTTACGGATACTTTTGCTTTTTTGACAGGGTCCATATTAAAAGGACCCAAGCTTGCCCCTAAAATTAGTCCTAAAAAAACAATCTCGGGTGCATTTGGTGGCTTAATTGGCGGAGTTTTAGCTGGCATATTAGTGTTTGGAATGATAGTTTCTGGTTTGTTTGATTTTTTCTCACTCAGACCAATTAGTGCAAATTTAGATATAATGCATTTTATTTTTATAGGATTATTAGGGTCAATATTTACGCAAGCTGGAGATTTAATTGCTTCTATGGTAAAAAGAAAAGCAAATGCTAAGGATTTTTCTAATTTATTACCTGGACATGGGGGAATAATGGATAGAATTGACGGAATGCTTATGGCGGCGGGAGCAATTTATATTTACATGTCATTTTTTATGATGGGATTGGGCGTATGACCAAAGGGCTAAGTATAATAGGCAGCACTGGAAGTATTGGCAAACAGGCTTTAAATGTAGCAAAGCACTTAAATCTAAATATTAAAGCATTAGTTACGCATTCAAATTTAGCAAAATTAAAAGAGCAAGCAGATGAATTTAACCCTAAGTATATCGGAGTTATTAATGAAAAACTTTTTAATGAGGCTAAAAATTTGTTTTCTGGCTATAAACTAGTTTGTGGAAGCAAGGCACTTGATTTTTCTTGCAGCTTAAGCAGCATTGATATGGTGTTAATAGCTGTGACTGGTTTAAATGGTATTTATCCATTGATTAGTGCAATTAAAAATGATAAAAAAATTGCAATTGCAAATAAAGAGAGTATTGTTTCAGGTGGAAAAATTGTTAATAACTTAATCAAAAAATGTAATGCAAAAATAATACCAGTTGATAGTGAGCATAGTGCGATTTTTCAATGTTTAGAGGCTAACAAAGATTTTAATAAACTTATTTTGACGGCAAGCGGTGGTGCATTTTATGATAAACATATAAGTGAGTTAAATAAAATTATTGCAAAAGATATTTTTCATCCGACATGGAATATGGGTAGAAAAATTACAATTGATAGCTGTACAATGATGAATAAAGCGTTAGAAATTATTGAAGCAAGGTGGCTGTTTGATACAAAAAATATAGATTACTGCATTCATCCAAACAGCATTATTCATTCTATGGTTGAGTTTAATGACGGGTCAATATTATCGCAAATGTCTAATCCTAGTATGGAGTTGCCTATTCAATATGCTTTGACTTATCCTAATAAGTATCCATCAAATATTAAATGTCTTGACTTGACTCAAAATCTTATTTTTAAACCTAAGCGTGAGGATGTGTTTATAGCTCCTAGATTAGCAAAGCAGCTGATAGACATAAACGATGATTTAGGTGCAGTATTTAATGCGGCAAATGAAGCGGCAGTCAAAAATTTTGAAGAAGGCAATATTGGTTTTATGGACATTGCTTTAAAGGTAGAGGCTGCTTTACAAAAATACAATAATATAAAAGTGCATTCAATTGATGATATAATTGAAATTCATAATGAGATAATCAAGGAGTGTTAATGGACATTTTAATTTTTATAGCTTTTATCATATTGGCTTTATTAATTTTATTAATAATGATAACAATTCATGAATTAGGCCATTATTTAGCAGGAAAATGGCTGGGATTTAATATTAATGAGTTTGCAATTGGTTTTGGACCTAAGTTATTTTCTAAAAAAAGCAAAAAAACTGGTGAGATTTTTTCTATTAGAGCTATTCCTTTAGGTGGTTTTTGCGCATTTGAGGATGAAGAAGGGTTAGAAGAGGATAATAAAGATAAAACTGCATCAGAAGGTGAAGTGTTTTCTGAAATTGTCAATAATGAAACTTATGAATTAGCAAAACCAAAGTCAGTTGAGTCTATTGAATTAATCAAAACAGGTAAAAAATTTAATGAGCAGCCGCCTTGGAAACGTATAATCGTATTAGCTGCAGGCGGGATTTTCAATCTTTTAGCTGCTGTTATTTTTTCGATGATTTTTATACTGGCTGTAGGCTTGCCTGAACAACCCATTGTCACACTTTTTTATGAAAATCAAGCTGGCAATGTCTTGGTTTATAGCTATGACGAGCATGGTAATCATCATTATGAAAATGGACAAAGAGCACGCTTAAGAAGCGGTGACAGAATCATAGAAGCAAACGGCAGGCGTATTACTTATTTGGTTACTATTCATGATGCTTTGCAAGGAGCTACTGATGAATTTGTTAATTTTGTAATAGAGAGACCGGGGATAGCTAATCCAATCTCACTTAATTTAAGGCGTACAGTTAGCGAAGACAGTCAAAATGTGACCTTAATGAGAGAAGACGGTACACCTGTGCTTAATGAGGACGGTCAAGCTATTACTGTTGAAAATTATCAGGGATTTGCTTTTAGAATAAGAAACGATAGAAATCAAAGTTTTGGGGCAGCCATTGTTTGGGCTGTGCCATATACTGGGCGTATGACATGGCTTGTTTTGGGTGCGCTAGGACAGCTTGTGACCGGACGTGTACCTATAACTGATGTGACAGGACCCGTAGGTACAGTTACTCAAATGGCAGAGTTATCCATTTTAAATTGGAGAAATATTTTAATTTTGCTGCCATTATTATCTGCAAATTTGGGGATATTCAATTTATTACCTATACCCGCATTAGATGGTTCTAAAATTGTTTTTGCCTCTATTGAATGGATAAGAAAAAAACCTATTAATAAAAAAGTTGAAATGTGGATTCATGTAATCGGAATGTTTTCTTTGTTTGCATTTGTAATTATAGCAGACTTAATCGGAATCTTTGTGCGGTGCGGGTTATAGCATATGGGGAGTCAAAAAACAATTAAACTTGGCAGTAAAAGCATAGGCGGTGATAGCAGTATCTTAGTGCAGTCTATGCTGTCTTGTGATACACTTAATAAAGATGCAGTGTTTTATCAAATTGATGCATTGATTAATGAGGGCTGCGATGTCATTAGATTGGCTATTGAAAATGAAGAAGCTATAAAAACATCAAAAGAATATTTGAATTATTCAAGTGTACCATTAGTTGCTGATGTGCATTTTGATTATAAATTGGCAATTAAATGCAGTGAGATAGGATTTTCAAAAATTAGGGTTAATCCTGGCAATATTTCTAGAGATAAACTTAAAAATATTATAACCTCTTGCAAAGCTAATGGTACTGCAATTAGACTGGGAGTTAACGGAGGCTCTTTAGAAAAAAACTTGATAAAAACATACGGGGTTAATGCAAAATCTTTAGCTATCAGTGCTTTAGAAAATATCAAGATATTTGAATCGCTTGATTTTGAAAACTTAATTGTTTCTATTAAATCCAGCTGCGTTAAAACTACAGTTATGGCAAATAGACTGTTGAGCCAAAGCTGCCCTTATCCACTACATATTGGTATAACTGAAAGCGGGTTTGGTGAAGACGGAATCATGAAATCTGCGATTGGGATTGGGGCAATGCTGCTTGATGGGATTGGTGATACTATTAGAGTGTCTTTGACTGGTGACCCTATAGAAGAAGTAAAGGCAGGAAAAGAGATACTAAAAGCACTTAATTTAATAAATTATGTAGAAGTTGTGTCTTGTCCTACATGTTCTCGCTGTAAATTTGATTTATTGAAAGTGGCAAAAGAGGTTAAGGAATTAACTAAAGGAATTAAAAAGAAAATGAAAATCGCAGTAATGGGATGTGTAGTTAATGGACCCGGCGAGGCTATGGATGCTGATTTAGGAGTAGCAGGAGGAGGTGACGGGATGGCGGTGATATTTAAGAAGGGGAGAATAATTAAAACGGTTGCTTTTGATAAAATAATTGAAACACTAAATGAAGAACTTTTTAGAAAAATTTAATAGAGAAACATTTAATAAATTTGAGCATTTGAGATTATCAAATATCAATATATCTTTGCATGAAAAAAAAGCAGAGTTTTGTTTTGTTGTGCCCGAAAAAGATTATGATTTATCTTTGAGTTTAATTAATGAAATTATTAGCGGAGTAGAAAAGGCTTATACCACTGCATTAAAAATTGATGTAGTTTTAAAAAAGAGTCATTTTGATGACGAGTTTTTCATTAAAGATATTATTAATTTTTTTAATACATATCCTTCATTAAAAAACACTGTAGGCAAGGAGAATATTTGCATTAAAAAATTAGATAGAGTTTATATAGAAATTAGTTTAGTTAAAAGTGCATTTGCATTGTTTGAATCTAGAGAAATTTTAAAGGATTTAAAGGATTTTGTATATTCCAATTATTGTGAAGATATTGAAATTAGTGTCTTAATGTCCAATCAAAAAGAAGATACTTTTGTTATTGAGAGTAATGAATTAATATACGATAATCCTGATTCTGGGCGTTATATTAAGCCTAGTGAGGTTGAAACCTTTTTAGGCAAAAAGATAGACTCACCGCCTATGTATATTGTAGACGCTGTTGAAACAGATAAGCTAGTCACACTAGCAGGTAAAATTATTTCAGTTAGAGAGTTAACTAAAAAAAATAATACTAATCCTAAAAACCACAATAATTTTTTTAAGTTTGAAATTGAGGATAATACTGGCATAATGCCTGCTTTATATTTTCCTACTATTAATCAATATCAAAAAATTGCATCATTGCAAGTGCCAACAGAAGTAATTTTTGAAGGAAACTTAACCTTTGACTCATATTCAAATTCTTTAGTTTTAATGATAAGAAATATCTCACTTTGCACTCTGCCTAAAGATTTTAAAATTAATCGTAAAAAAATAAAAATCCCTTCAAAATATAAAACAATTAAGCCGCTGTCGTTTGTTGATACAGCTCAACAAGAACTTTTTACAATAAATCAGCCCGACCAAACAGCTCTGTATTTATTAGATAAAACATTTGTAATTTTTGATTTAGAGACTACAGGCTTAAATAAAGTTAGTGATAAAATTATAGAGATAGGTGCTGTAAAAATTGAAAACGGAAAAATCATACAAAGTTTTTCTAGTTTTATTAATCCGCAAATTCCTATCCCAGAGCAAGCTAGCAAAATCAATGGAATAACTGATAATGATGTAAAAGATGCTCCTTTAGAAGAAGGAGTCTTTGCAGACTTTTTGCTGTTTAGCCAAAATGCCGTACTAGTAGGGCAAAACGCTGATTATTTTGATTTGCCGTTTTTATCTAGCGCTGCTAAAAAATACAACATCTATTTTGATAACCCTCTTTTAGACACCATGAAATTGGCTCAAAAATATCTTCCTAATTTAAAAAACTATACCTTGTCTACCATAGCTGCTCATTTTAATATCCAAAACGAACAAGCGCATAGAGCGCTAACTGACGCTGTGACCACTGCAAAAGTTTTTATGCAGCTAGCAAAGTTTTTATCTTAAAATGATTGACAAAAATTTATAAATATGTCATAATATAAGCATGAATGATTTTGAATTAGTGCCATTGGCAAGTTATAACATACCAAAGTATCCAACATATGAAGATGCAAAATTAGAACCCAAGTTATTGAAAAAAATTCCGTCTAGATGGAAAAAAAACCTTGCAGCATTAGCTTGCATAGGACTTTTAAGCGTTGGTACTACAACGGCTTTATCTGGTTGTTTTATTTTGAATAGATGTCTAAATAGTTGTTTGGGTAGCTGCACTATACATATGGGCGGATCTGGCATGCCCATATACGTAGTCTATCTGACAGAACAAGAAGCTTTGGATGTTATGCGCAACAAAGCTGAGTATATGGGGTTAGAATTAAATGATACTCCTCCTAATATTTCTGTCACTGCTAGCTGGGATAATAGACAGGTGAATTTAAAGTTATTTAATGAAGATAAAAACATTGCATTTAGTCATGTTGGTGCAAATAATTTTTGGGATTGGGAGATAAATAAAGAACATATTGCAAATGAGGCACAAGAAGCATTTGATGAAAAGGATAGTGACTTAATAGTGAAAGTTTTTCATAGCAATGCTATAAGTTCTAGTAGAAACACTAGAGATGAGGACCATGAATATTTAAAACAACATTTAACCGCTCAAGTTAGGGAGTTTATCGAGTGGCTGCAGGCAGAGGGAATTATTCAATAGGGGTTAAAATAAATCTTAGGTGTCATAAAAGTTTATATTTATAAATTAGGAAATAAAAAAGAGATGCTTACAGGATGATAAAAGCTAAATTCTAATTGTACAATACGCAATCTTCCTAAAAATTAATTTTTGTCATATTAGTAAACATCTTTTTAATTTTCATATACTAACATAGGAGAATTTGATATGAATAATATAGAAGGTTTTGAATTATCTGCTTTAAATAAATACAGCCAGCCTAGATATCCAACATATGATGAAGCAAGGTTAGATCCAACTTTATTAAAAAAATTGCCGTCTAGGTGGAAACAAAATATGGGAGCACTTGCCTGTATCGGACTTTTAGGGATGTCAACTATATTTGGAGGATGTTCTTGTGTTTTAAATAATGAAACTAATCCTTTAAATCCCAAATATCCTGAATATCCTAATGGTCCTGGGTATACCAACGACAATGGTAATGGCTATAAAAATGGTAATGACAACGGCAACGGATATACTAATGGAAATAATAATGGCTATGAAAACGGAAACAACAGCAACCAACCATATTTTGTTATTCCCACTGGCGGCGGATTTCATTTTGGAGGATCTGGCGGACCGCCTGTTTATGTTGTATATTTTACTGAGCAAGAAGCTTTAGAGGTCATTAAAAATAAAGCAGAATATTTGGGGCTTAGTATGCGTGATGTTCCTCCTGATATTTCTGTGGTTGTTAGAGAATGGGATTCACAGTGGGCTCCGCAACATGAGATAAGATTGGATTTATTTAATGAAAAAAATAATATTGCTTTTGCTCATGTTGCTGGGTCAAATTGGTGGTGGAGTGAGGAAATTGCTAGGATTGCACAAGATGCTTTTGATGCAAAAGATGGTGATTTAGCTGTAGGTGTTTTTCATGGTACAACGGAGGGTTTTTTTGAGCAAGAATTGATTTATGATGAGTGGGGTGAATTTTATTCAACAAGGTCTCCTACTATTGAAGAAAGAAAAGAAATTGGTAAAAGACTAAAACAACACTTAACTGCCCAAGTTAGAGAGTTTATTGAGTGGCTGCAGGCAGAGGGGATAATACAATAAAATGAATCTAACACTTCATATTACAAATAAATGCAACCTTGCCTGCGATTATTGCTTTGTTCCGCATGGTGAAATTTCTATGACTAAAGAGATTGCTTTTAAGGCAATTGATATAGCTATGCAAGGGAATAAATCTACGGGTATCCTTTTTTATGGAGGAGAGCCGCTTTTAGAAAGACAATTGATTTATGATGTAGTGGCACATTGTGATAAAGTTACTAAAGAAACTGGACATAAATTCAGCTATAAAATTACTACAAATGGTGTATTGTTAGATGAAGAGTTTTTGCTGTTTTCTAATAAAATTAATATGGCAATAGGTTTGTCATGTGATGGACCAGCTCAGGATGTTTGCAGATTATTCTCTAATAAAAACAAAACATTTGATATATTAAAAACAAAAATTCCTTTATTGTTAAAATATCATCCTTATGCTGTTGGACTTTCTGTATTGCATCCTACCACTGTACATCAAGCAACTGACATTGCCAAGTTTTTAATAGAGCAAGGATTTAAATATATATCTATGAATGTCAATTATAGTCCCAATGCAGGCTGGACAAAAAAGCATTTTGAGGTATTAGAAAAAGAGTATAAAAAGATTGCCAAAATGTATGAAAAATGGACTAATGATGAGCAAAAGATTTATTTTGCACCTTTTGATGCAAAAATTTTATCGCATTTAAAGGGTGAAAAATACCACGCAGATAGAGCTGTTATGAATAGAGAACAACCGTCTATTGCACCTGACGGAACCATTTATTCAATGAGTAAATACATAGATCAAAGAGATTTTGCGATAGGCGATGTTTTTAGCGGCTTTGATGAGATAAAAAGGAAACACTTTGAAAAAGCAGCCAATATTATTCCTGATTCATGCAAAAATTGTGCGCTTAATTTAAGGTGCAACTATATGTATAGCAACTTAGGTTTTGACGGGAATAATTTTTATTCTGACATCTTTCCCACGCAATGTGCACATGAGCAGATGCTGACACCCATAGCAGATAGTTTAGCCCAAAAACTTTATAAAAAACGCAATGCACTATTTATTCACAAACATTATAATGATTTTTATTCTGTTATATCAAAAGCAGAGGATGGTGAAATATAAATTATGAATAAAATTAAACTAACAATTTGGAATGAATCGAGTAACCATAAAAAATCGGCAGAAATTGTCAAGTCAATGTTTCCTAAAGAATATCACGAATTGGTTATAAATATGTTGACTGAAGCCAATAAGATATATCCTAAAGGTATTCACGGGGCAATAGCAGATTTATTTAAAGATGAAGCAGATATTAAAGTAAAAATATCTCTTTTAGATGATGAAACTCAAGGATTGTCTGACAAAATACTAGATGATACTGATGTTTTGATTTGGTGGGGACATTTTTTCCATGATTTTGTGCTAGATGAACATGCAGAAAGGGTGGCTGCACACGTGCAAAAAGGCATGGGGATTATTTTCTTGCATTCAGCGCATCATTCTAAACCTTTTAAACGTTTATTAGGTACAAGCGGGTCACTTAAGTGGCGTGAAAAAAATGAAAAAGAAAGAGTGTGGGTGGCAAGTCCTCGTCATCCTATTGCAGAGGGTTTAGGTGAATATTTTGAATTAGAGCAAGAAGAAATGTACGGAGAACCGTTTGGCATACCAAAACCAGACGATACGATTTTCATTAGTTGGTTTAAAGGCGGCAATGTTTTTAGAAGCGGAGTTACTTTTAATCGTGAATACGGCAAGATTTTTTATTTTCAGCCAGGGCACGAAACAAACAAAAGTTTTTATGATAAGAATATAAAACAGGTTTTAAATAATGCTGTTAGATGGGCAAAGCCTATTAAGAGAATGGATAAATTAGACAGCTCCTATAGTCAAGAGTTTGAAAGTTTAGAATAAATCTAATATAAAGCAAATATTTAGATTCAATATTATTAGACTGTCTGCTAGGTGACAAAGAAATTAAAAATTAATTGCTAGAGATGTTTTATTATCAAGAAACTATTTATTGCTTTGAAAAAATAATTTAGAAAACACTGTTAAATCATTTGCATTAATATTTTTATGATGTTATAATACTTTTGAATTAATAGAGTGAATAGAGTGGGAGTGGCAAAAAAGCCTCTCTCATTTTTCATGAGGTAATGACTTTGATAGATAAAATAAAAAATAAAATAGTTATTCCATTACAAGAACTTGGCTATGAATTGGTGGATATTGAAGTGACTAAAAAATTTGGGCAAGAGAATTTGACTATCTATATTGATAAACCAGAAGGTATTCAGTTAGATGATTGTGAAAAGGCACATCACCTTATTGACCCTATTATTGAAGAAATTGATCCGTTTGATGAAACTTATATACTAAATGTTTCTTCTCCTGGATTAGACAGACACTTTAAAACACAAAGAGATTTTGAAAGAAATTATAATAAAAATATTGAGATTAAGCTGATTTCTCCATTAAAAGGGAAAAAATATATAGAAGGCATATTGATTAATAGGGATGATAAGTTTATAGTATTAAAAACAAAACAAGGTGAAACTAAATTAGAAAATACTAAAATTAATTTTGCAAGACCACTGGTCAAATTTGAATAGGAGTTTAAAATAATAATGATTAATAAAGATTTTTTTGCTGCATTAGATGAATTAGAGCAAAATAAAAGAATCAAAAAAGATATTTTTATCAAAGCACTTGAAACTGCATTGTCAATAGCATATAAAAAACATGCTGGTGAGGCAAAAGCTGTTGAGGTGAGTTTAAATCCAAACAGCAACAAAATTAAAGTTATTGCTTATCAAACTGTTGTTGAAGAAGTTGAAGATAAAGACACGCAAATTAGTTTAGAAGATGCTAGACTAAAAAATAAAAAATATAAAGTAGGAGACTTAGTTTCTGAAGAAATCAATTCAAAAGATTTTGGAAGAATTGCCGCTCAAACAGCAAAACAAGTCATTATGCAAAAATTGCGTGAGGTAGAAGGTGAGCTTGCCTTTAGTGAGTTATCTCAAAAAGAGGATCAGCTTACTACATGTGTGGTACGCCGCATTGAAGGTCGTAATATTTATGTTGAAATTAATAAGCTTGAAGCAACTCTAATGCCGCAAGATCAAGGTCCGTTTGATAGGTTTGCAATTGGTGACAGGATAAAAGTTTATGTTAAAAAGATTAAGCCTGGTCAAAGAGGTCCGCAAATTATTGTGTCAAGATCGGCTCCTGAATTTGTTAAATGCCTGTTTAATTTAGAAGTGCCTGAAATTGCCGCTGGCATTGTTGAAATCAAGCACATTGTTAGAGAAGCAGGATATAGGACAAAAATGGCTGTGCATACAAATGATTCGTCAATAGACCCTGTGGGTGCATGTGTGGGCAATAGAGGCATGAGGGTTAATGCAATTGTGGCTGAACTAGGCGGGGAAAAAATTGATATTATACCATGGAGTGAAGATAGTTTAGAGTTTATTGCTAGGGCTTTGTCTCCTGCAAAAGTATTAATGGTTGAAGCGGACGATGATGAGAAGGCAGCAAGGGTTGCAGTTGATGATAGCATGTTGTCGCTTGCGATTGGCAGGGACGGTCAAAATGCAAGGCTGGCAGCAAGGCTTACAGGTTGGAAAATTGATGTAAAACCTTCATCACATTTTAATTCTAAAGATAATAATAGTGCAGATGAAACTGAAGATAAGACTGAAATTGCAAATGAATTTGAATTAGATGAATCATTAGATACTATTGATATATCAATAGAAGATATGGGTGATTTGGAGTAAATATTTAATGATTGAAAGGATGTGCATTTGTTGTAGAGTAAAATCAAATAAGCATATATTAAAGAGAGTTGCTAAAAATAAAAATGGAATTATTCAAGTGGATAAAACGCATAAATTAGAAGGAAGGGGTGCCTATATTTGTTCTTTAGAATGTTTAAAAAAGTGCATTAAGACAAAACAACTTAATAGAGCATTTAAAATGCAAGTGTCTGATGAGGTTTATAAGGAGCTTGAGTCAGCGTGGCAAAAATAGAAACACTAATAGGCTTTGCAGTCAAAGCACAAAAAATAATATATGGTGCAGATCGTATTTTCAACAATAAAAATGCTAAGCTAATAGTGATTTGCAAATCTTTAGCGGATAATTCTAAGAAAAAAATATTTGATAAAGTACTACCAACTCAAAAGATTATTGAGTCAAAAAATTTATTGGAAAATATCGTTTTTAAAACAAATTGTAAAGTAATTGCCATAACTGATATAAATTTCATTAAAGCAATTTTAGAAAATTTTAATGAAAATTACACATTATTAAATTAGAAAACATAAATTAAAGCAACAACTTTTGGAGGATAAAACTTGTCTAAAGCGCAGCAAGAAACTGCAAAAAAAGATGGAACAAGCTTAGAGAATATTAAGCTATTAAATTCCATGCTATCAAAAGATGGATCGGTATCAACCGTTCTCACTGAAATTAAAGCACTAAAACGCAAAACTGGTGACATATTAGCTGCAAAAAAAGAGATTTTATACTCTAAAAATGCAGAAGTTTTAGTAAAGACAAAAACTGATATCCCACTTCCGTCTAATCCGCCCATAGAGAAAAAAGTGGGCAGTATTTTACCCATTATCCCCAAGATTCCTGCTCAACAAAATGTACAGCCGTCAACTGAAAAGAAAACTATTGCTGCTATAATAGAGCCAAGTCCTAAGACAGCAGAAAAACCTATAGCAGTACCTTCAAAACCTGTAATGCCTAAAGTTGAAGCTAATAATTCAGAGCCTAAACCAGAAGAAAAACCTGCACAAAAATATGTCCCAAGCTATATAAGAGGAATAGCTCCTCCGCCAAAACCTCCTATACAACAATCATTGAATAGGGGCAATTTTCCGTTTCCTAGAAGTGGTGATTCTCGTTCGTCAAGACCTCCTCATGCTCATCAAGGTGCAAGACCGCCATATCAAGGCAAGCCAGGCACACCACAGGGTGCAAGACCACCCGCAAGACCTCATGCGGCAGGCGGACCAAATCAATGGCAGCGACCTTTTGGAGGGCTTCCAGGAAAACCGCCATCGTCTACAAATCCTTCACTTAGAGGAATTGCAAAAACTGCTCCGCCGCCTATCGCTCAAAAAACAAGACTGCCTGAAAAGAAAAAAGAATATCGTCCTGATGATAGAAAAACTCCACACAACAAACGCACTCTTATTCGCAAAGGCTATATAATTGAAAACACTGAAGAAGGGCGCATGGGCAGCCGTAAGCTGAAAACTAAAAAGAATGCTGACCACATTGCACATATTTCTAAGGCAGTAGAAAAAGCTATTATAACAACTGAGAATTTAACTGTCAAAATTTTATCAGAAAAAATCGGAAAAACTGCTCAAGAGATAATCAAGCAATTGATGCTTTTAGGTATCATGACAACTATAAATTCTGTCGTTGATTTTGAAACGATGGAACTTGTGGCAAACGAATTAGGTATTGAATTAGAACTTAAATTAGAACAGACTAAAGAGTCACTTTTAGAAGTTCAGCATGAAGAAGTTGATGATGAAAAAGATTTAATCAAACGTCCTCCTGTTATTGCAGTTATGGGTCACGTTGACCATGGTAAAACATCATTACTTGATGCTATCAGAAAAACTAATGTAATTTTAGGTGAGGCTGGTGGGATTACACAACATATTGGCGCATATTCAGTTATGAGCGGAAATGAAAAAATCACTTTCTTAGATACTCCAGGTCATGAGGCTTTTACTTCACTTAGAGCCAGAGGCGCTAGAGTGACAGATATTGCTGTTTTAGTTGTGGCAGCAGATGACGGAGTAATGCCGCAAACAATTGAAGCAATTGACCATGCTAAAGCAGCAAATGTCCCTATTCTAGTAGCTATTAATAAGATGGATAAACCAGGGGCAAACATTGATAAAATTAAGCAAGAGCTATCTGTTCATAATTTGGTGTCTGAAGAATGGGGCGGAGATACTATAATGGTTCCTATTTCTGCTAAAAAAGGTGAAGGCATTGATAAGTTATTAGAGATGATACTATTCTTGGCAGAATATAATAATTATAGAGCAAATCCTAAACGAAACGCTAAGGGGCTCATTATTGAAGCTAAGTTGGATAAAGGTAAGGGACCTATTGCAAATATTATTGTACAAAATGGTACTCTTAAGACAGGCAATTTTGTAGTCTCAGGTATGACTTTTGGCAGAGTGCGTGCAATGGTGGATGAAAGAGGTAAAAATATTAAAGAAGCACCGCCTTCTACCCCTGTGTCAATTTTAGGATTTTCGGATGTGCCTGGGGCAGGTGATGGAATTTTTGTGGTGGATGATGAGAAGATGGCAAAACAGGTAATTGAAGAAAGAATTGTCAAAATGAGAAACGAGCAAGCTAATATGGGTAGAAAAGCATCATTAGATGAATTAATGGATAAGGTCAAAGAAGGCTTGCTAAAAGAATTAAATATTATTATTAAAGCAGATGTGCAAGGGTCAACTGATGCATTGAAATTATCTCTTTCTAGATTATCTAATCCTGAAGTTAAGGTTAGAGTTATTCATGCAGGAGTAGGTGCAATCAGCCAATCAGATATTATGCTTGCTGGAGTTTCTAATGCTCTTATTATTGGATTTAATATTAAACCTGATGCTGACTGCAAAAAACTTGCAGAAAAAGAAGGTATAGAAATTAGGGCTTATAATATTATTTATGAAGCAATTGATGATGTAGAAAGAGCTATTAAAGGCATGATTGCACCTAAATATAAAGAGGTGATTGAAGGCAGAGCACAAGTTCGCAATGTGTTTAAAATTACAGGTTCAGGTGCGATAGCGGGGTCATATGTCTTAAATGGTAAAATTATAAGAGGACATAAAGCCAGAATTTATAGAGCAGGTGAATTGGTGCATGAAGGTGTAATAAATGGTTTAAAGCGCTTTAAAGAGGATGTTAAGGAAATATCAAATAACTTTGAATGCGGTATAAGCGTCAGTGATTATACAGTAATTAAAGTTGATGATGAGATAGAGTGCTATACAATGGAAATTATACCAACATAAAGGAGAATTGAAAATAATGAGCATAAGGCTGCAAAGAGTAGGTTCTGAGATGCAAAAAAATATTTCAGAGATTATTAGAACAAAGCTGCAAGATCCTAGAATTGATGGTTTTGTAAGTATATTAAGCGTAGAGGTAGCAAAAGATTTAAAAACTGCTAAAGTGACCGTTTCTATTTCTTCTGAAAATGATGATGCAGTTATTGATGCTATCAGATCAAGTGCTGGTTTTATTAAAAGAGAGCTATCTCAAATAATGCGTGATATGCGCACAACTCCTGATTTAAATTTTATTTTAGATAAGTCACTTAAGTACAGTGAAAGGATTAATCAAATTTTAGAGGGAATTAAAGCGGATAGTGAAAACTAGTTCTATAAAAGAAATCCTTAATTCTTCAAAAAGTGTACTTATTGTTGGACATATCCGTCCCGACGGCGACTGCCTTGGGGCGGGTTTGGCGCTTTATTTTGCATGCAAAAATCTTGGTGTACCATGTGATTTTGTTTGTGATACTGACCCATTGCCAAAGCAATATTCTTTTATGAATGGTTTTTCATATGTGAATATGATTACACAAAAAGATTATGATACTGTCATTGCAGTAGACTGCGGTTCATCTGATAGATTGGGTAAGTACTTGAATATATTAAAAAAAGCAAAACAAAGCGTTAATATTGATCATCATCCTTCTAATGATAATTTCGCAAAAATCAATATCGTTGATAAAACTGCTGCTGCAGCGTGTGAGATTGTATCTAAAATGCTTATTGATGATAAACTTGTTGATAAGCAAATAGCAGAAAATTTGCTAGTAGGATTATCTACTGATACTGGACATTTTATTCATTCTAATGTGAAAGCAGAAATTTTTGAATTGGTTGCAAAGCTATTATCTTTTGGAGTGGATTATCAAAATGTGATAAGCGGCTTATATAAATCATATTCAAAAAATCAAAATCTATTATTAGGCAGAGTAATAAATTCTGCAAGATATTTTGAAAATGACAAGATTGGATTGATGATGATTAATCAAGAAGATTTAGATGCATGTGAGTGTGGAATTTTTGATACAGAAGGATTAATTGGATATTTGATGCGATTAGGCAGTATAGAGGTAGCAGCATGTATTTGTGAATGCGGAAAAGATAAATACAAAGTGGGTTTTAGATCAAAGAGCTTTGATGTTGGTGCTGCAGCGGCAGTTTTTGGCGGCGGAGGACATAAACATGCGGCAGGGTGCATGGTTTTTGGTAAAAAAGAAGATGTAATTGATAAAGTTAAAAAATCATTAATGGATTGTTTTTAAAAATGGATGGAATATTAAACATAAACAAACCAAGCGGGATAACTAGTACTGCTGTAGTATCCAAAGTTAAATGGATTTTGCAAACCAAAACAGTTGGACATATGGGCACATTAGATCCTCAAGGCGAGGGTGTGCTGTTAATTGGTGTAGGCAAGGGAACAAAATTATTTGATTATTTATTAAAAAAAGATAAAGTGTATGAAGCTAATTTTGAATTTGGATATGAAACTGACACTCTTGATAAGGATGGTAAAGTAGTTAAAACTTGCGAAAAAATTCCATCATTAGATGAATTGAATTTTAATATTAAATCATTATTAGGAAAAATTCAACAATTGCCTCCAAATTATAGCGCAAAAAATATTAATGGTGAAAGGGCATATAAACTAGCCAGAGAAGGTAAAGAAGTAATTTTAAAACCATCAGAGATAGAAATATTTGATATAAAAATTATTCAAATTAACAAGTCTACTTTTAAATTTATTATACATTCTTCATCAGGCACATATATCAGAAGTATTTGTCGTGATATCGCTTATTTGTGTAATTCTCTTGCCACTATGACTTCTATTATACGATTAAGGTCAGGTAAATATCTAATTGAAAATTCTATTAATTTAGATGAATTAGTTCAAATAAAGGAAAATGCGATAGAAAGCTTGGATAAAGCTTTATCAAAATTGCATCGCTATGATTTGCGTCCTAATCACAAAAAACAGCTTGATAATGGTATGACAATGCATATTTCTGCTCTAAATGACACTCCTAAAACTGAAAAATTTCTTATTTATTGCGACAATATTTTATATGGAATCGCTATTCAAAAAGATAATTATTTTAAACTAAAAACATATCTTAAATCATGAAAGAACTTATTTCTATTACAAAACCAATTGCACTTGCCTTAGGATACTTTGACAGTATACATTTTGCACACAGAAAAATAATTTCATCTGTTGTAGAATTTTCTAGAATCAATAACTATAAAAGTGCAGTCTTGACCTTTTCAAACAATCTACCCGATAAATCATCACCTATTTATGCTTTTTCTGATAGAAAAAATTTACTTTCTGAATTAGAAGTTGATTATCTTATTCCTTACCGTTTTGATGAAAACTTTAAAAGCATGTCACCTTTAGCATTTTTACAAATGCTTTTTTCAACATTTGATATTAAATATATTGCCTGTGGTTTTGATTATAGATTTGGTTTAAATGGTGAAGGAGACGGAGAATTCTTAAAAGAATTTGCCAAAAATCGTGGTGCAAGCGTAAAAATCTTTAATCCAATAAAAGTTGATGGACAAATAGTATCAACTACTTTAATTAAAGAATCATTATTAAAAGGTGATATTAAATTGGCTAATAACTTATTAGTTAATCCATATTTTATTGAAGGAAGAGTGACTAGGGGTAAAGGGCGAGGAGCAGCACTAGGGTATCCTACTGCAAATATAAAGCCAGCGGATAAATTTTTGCCTTCATTTGGGGTATATAAATCTAGAGTGACAATTGACGGAAAAGTTTATCCGTCGCTTACCAGCATTGGTAATAAACCTACTTTTTCTGACAATTTAACTACTGTTGAATCCTTTATTGACGGCAATGTATTTAATCTATATTCAAAAACAATAAAGATTGAATTATTATCATATATAAGAGAACTAAAAAAGTTTGATAGTGCGGCTGGATTAAAAGAGCAAATTAAAAAGGATATTTCTAAAAATATCAAATAAAATGAATTTGAGAAAAATTATTTCCCTTTTCTTTTATTTTTTGGTTTTTGCAATTATTTTTACATTATTTGTGTTGAATTTAAAGCTTTTATTCTCGCATAAAAGGCAAAAAACTGTCAGTGAGCTGTTTTTTAAATAAAAATATTTATGATAAAATTAATCACTTCAAAATTAAATGGTCTTTGCCCAGGAGTAAAAAATGCAGTTTCATTGGCTAAAAAAAATGCTGATGGCGGCAATACATACTGCCTTGGCGCAATCTCTCATAATGAACACATTATAGAATCCTTAACAAAAAATGGAATCCAGTTTATTGATACAATTGACCAAATAATTGATACCCCAAATACTAAAGTCATAATTCGTTCGCATGGTACAACTAAAAAAATCCATCAAGACTTAAAAGCAAAAAATTTTCAAATAATTGATGCTACATGTTCAAAAGTTGCTTCTGTTCATAAAATTGTCAGTGAATTTGATGCAAAAGACTATCAAATTATCATTTTAGGTGATAAAGATCATCCAGAAGTAATAGGGACAGCAGGACATTGCACTCATCCGATTATAATTTCTAGCTTAGATGACATTGACAACCAAATTTGTATCTTGAAATTACTTAAAAAAGCATGCATAGTGTCTCAAACTACATTTTTAAAACAAAAAGCTGCAGAATTTATAGAAAAAATTAAAAAAATTCATATAAAAACGCTTGAAGTTTTTGACACAATTTGTTATACTACTGCAGTAAGTCAGTTTTTAGCTGAAAAAGTAGCTGAAAAAAGTGATTTAACAATAGTTGTTGGTTCAAAATTTAGCTCCAACACTAACAAACTTTTTGTTGTAGCCTCAAATATTTGTCCCTCATTTTTAGTTTCTGATATTAGTGAGATGCAAAAAATTGCAGTCTATGCAAAAGATAAGGCAAGTCCTGCTAAACTCTTAAATATAGGATTGTTAGCAGGCGCATCGACTCCAAAGGAGTTGATTACGGAGGTTATTAACTACATGAGTAAAAACATCGGGCAAGTCAAAGTTTCAGAAGAGCTTTCTAAAGGTGTTGAAGAATCCCTAACTAGCTATCGTGAAGGTAGACGTGTCAAAGGCACAGTAATTTTGGCTGATGAAACAGGTGTCCGCTTAAATTTCGGCGGGAAAAATGACGGTATTATCCATGCTGAAGAAATGGGCATAGATATTGAGTATAATCCTGAAAACTATCCTGTTGGTCTTGAAATTGAAGCTATTATTACTGGCAAAAAAGATAGTGACACGCAATGCATCCCTTTATCAAAACGCAAACTTGACTTGATTAAAGAAGGCGATAAAGTGGTGGAAACTATTAGAGAGGGGCAAGCGTTTGAGATTCTATGTCAAGGTGTGGCAGCAAAAGATAGCGGTTTAGTAGGAAAATTAGGCAACTACAGTGTTTTTGTTCCTAAATCACAGATTTTAGAGAGGGGTTTCCCTAAGGATTTAAAAAGCTTTGTCAAAAAGAAAATGCGTTTGACTGCTTTAGAAATAGATGATGACAAGCAGAAGATTGTTGCAAGTCAAAAAAAGATTTTATCTGAAGAAAGGGCAGAAAAAGAAAGTATATTTTGGATGCATGTTAAAGAGGGTGTTATTATTAATGGTACTGTTAAACGAATCACTAAATTTGGTGCGTTTGTATCAGTTGATGGTTTTGATTGTCTTGTTCATATTACTGATGTGTCTTGGAAAAGAATCAAAGATGCGTCTGAAGTATTAGAAATTGAAAAAGCTTATGATTTTGTGGTTTTGAGTACAGACAAAGAAAAGGGCAGAGTTGCCTTAGGCTATAAACAATTACAGCCGCACCCTCAATCTGTTGCATTGGCAAAACATCCAGTCGGCAGCATTTCTAAAGGTAAAGTTGTTAGTTTGGTTCCGTTTGGAGCATTTGTACAAATTGAACCTGGTTTAGAAGGTTTAGTGCATGTATCTGAAGCTGCACATGATTTTGTTAAAGATATCCATCAAGTTGTTAAAGTAGGTGATGAAGTTGATGTAATGGTTCTTGCTATTGATGAGGCATCTAGAAAAATTACTTTAAGTATGAAAGCATGTTTGCCTGAATCAGGTGAAGAAATAACCGACAACGCATCAGATAAAAAACCTAGAGAGAAAAAAGCTGGTACAGCTCAAAATGATAAGCAAGAATGGAGTGAAGATAACTCAAATAATCCATTTGCAAATCTATTGAAAAATGTGGATGTTGATAAATAATATTTAATTGATTTAAACCCGCTTTTATATATTAGAGCGGGTTTTTTGTATAATTTTTTACAAAAAATAAAGATTCTGATATTTTCTTGATACCATGATTATTAGTTTTAATTAGACTTGTTGTCTCTTTAATTAGGATTTCTATAAAACCAAGCAAGTGCATAAATATCAAAAGACAATACGCAAGGAGGGTATAAAATCATTTGACGATAATAGTAAAAATGAAGTACAATTGTAAGGTATGAAAAAGCTAACAACAATTTTTTTATTATTAGTACTTAGTGTTTCGGTTTTTGCATTCGTTGGGTGCGGAGATGGAAGAAATTACAGTGGTACTTTTGTTCTAACTTATATAAATTGGACGGGAGAAATTTCCAATCGTGATGAAATTGCTATGGAAGAGTTTACACTTGTTTTAACTCAAAATCAATTCACGCAAAATGGAAGAATTGATGCGATGAGGACGCAACAAGGAATAACACTTTTAACTAGCACGCAAACATTTACTTACTCATTTGAAACTTATGTTCCTGAGGAGTGGAGCGAAACATCTCAAAGAAGAATTAGGTTAGATGGTGTGCCCTCAACTTTTATAATGCTCAGCAGCTTTAACAGGATAATGCAAGAATTTATTTTTGATGATGATAATTCATTGCAACTTATTTTTTACAGAGAGGAATAACTGAACTAAATATTCAATCAAGCAAAGCAACTTTTGAAAAGAATCGCTTTATGGTCATCACTTTTATAGATATCTAAGAAGGATTCCCTAGCAAATAAAAATAACAAAATGCGAGGCAACTAAATTTGCCCCGCATTTTATTGTTTAAACTTTAATTTCTTCTTGATATTTTTCTAAATCTTTTGCATTTTTAAGTAACGAATCAATACAGTTTTTAATAAATTCTTCTGTTTGTTGTGCCGCTCTTCCAATATAGTTTTTAGGAGATATAAAATTATCTAAATTATCTTTAATTTTAATAAACACCTCATCACCTTTAATCCTGGCAATCAAATCATTGTTTTTGCCATCTTTAACAGCTTTAATGCTCTCCATAGAGTGTACTCTGATTCTTTCATGCAGCTCTTGCCTGTCTCCGCCTAATTTCACACATTCCATTAAAATATCTTCTGTCACCATAAATGGAAGTTGCTCTAAAATATCTTTTTCAATAACTTTTTCATTTATACTCATTCCGTCTGCAATATTTATATATAAATTCAAAATTGCATCCACTGCTAAAAAGCTTTGAGGCAGTACAATACGCCTATTAGCACTATCATCAAGTGTCCTTTCAAACCATTGATTAGCAGCAGTTTCAGCCGCATTGATAGGTAAACTCATTATAAATCTAGCCAGGCTGCAAATCCTCTCACTTCGCATAGGATTTCTTTTATATGCCATTGCACTTGATCCAATTTGACTTTTTTCAAATGGCTCATCCATCTCGCCTTTATGCATAAGCAATCTCATATCCGCTCCAAATTTATGTGCACTTTGCGCTAAACCAGATAATGCACTCAAAATTAAGTAATCGAATTTTCTAGGATAAGTTTGACCTGTCACATCAAAAAACTTTTCCACATCCATTTTTTTGCATACTAGTTTTTCTAGTTTTTTTACTTTTTCTTCATTGCCGCCAAATAAACTCATAAAGCTGCCTTGCGTTCCAGTTGCCCCCTTAACTCCACGCAATTTATAATTATCTAATAATCCTTTAATAACCTCATAATCCATAGTCAAATCCTGCATCCAAAGTGTTGCTCTTTTGCCTACGGTGGTTAATTGTGCTGCTTGAAAATGAGTAAAACCTAAACAAGGTAGATTTTTATGCTTTAATGCAAAATTCTTTAATTTTGAAAGTAATAATAAAAGTTTATCTAAAACCAATTCTAATGCACTTTTATAAATTAATAAATCGGCATTGTCAGTAACAAAACAACTTGTTGCACCTAAATGAATTATCGGAGCAGATAGTGGAGCAACAGCACCAAAACCATGCACATGCGCCATTACATCGTGTCTTACTTCTTTCTCTTTTTTTGCAATAGCCTCAAAATTGATATTTTCTATATTGTCTTGCATTTGTTTTAATTGCTTGTCCGATATATCAAGTCCTAATTCTTTTTGACTTTGTGCTAATGCTAACCATAATTTTCGCCACAATACAGTCCTATTCTTTGCACCAAAAAATCCTAACATCTGTTTTGATGAATACCTAGTTTCTAATGGATTTATATAAGTTTCACTCATTTTTTTCTCCTTTGTCATTAATATAGTTTAATGCATTTTCATAAAAAATAGCATTCAATATTTTTTCTGATAATCCCATTTTAATAAGATGATTTTTAAATTTTTCTAATTTTTTATAGCTATTAATGGCTAGATTATCCGCTCCAAAAAAATCTGTACCTAAACTTAAAAATTTATAAGAAAACTTACCTAAAAAATATTCAATTTGTCTTAATACATCGTATTCATTAGCATTTTGTTTTCCCATAAAATCACTTACCAATGTTAAACCAATAATACCATTAGCATTTATTATAACCCTAATTTGATTGTCAGTCAAGTTTCTTTTATGCTTAAATACACCATTAAAGCAAGTATGTGAACAAATTAATGAAATTTTTTTTAAATCAGCAAGATATTCTATAGCATCATAAAAACTTTTTTCATTTAAATGTGCTGTATCTAAACTGATTTCATTGCTAACTAAATACTTAATTACATCTTTTCCCAATTTAGTTAAATTTGCATCGCTATATGTTCCACCTGCTAGGTTATTTTCATTATTCCAAGTTAAAGATGCGTATATAGGGTTAAATTCTTTTATTATATTAATATTTTCTCTATTTATAAACCATAAATCTTCTATAGCTTTATACTTAACTTTATGTTTAATTTTATCTAAAAAAACTATTGGATTTATCAATTCACTTGCCCAAACAGCACAAATTACAACATTTTTTTTATCAAAAAATGAATTTTTTTTAATTAATACATCGTTATGTAAATCTACAATCATACTTATATATATGCGATGAATTTTAAACCCGCAAATAATTTTGTAAAAAATTTCAAATAATTAATATATGTTATATATAATTTGCAGTCTCATACTTTTTTTGTTTGTTTTGTATTTACCTATTAAAATTAAGGTGAAAGGTTTTGTAGATTTTGATAAGCAAAAAAGCGGAGTACTAGCAAAAATATTTGGAATAAAGGTATTTAGATTAGAAGGTGCAATAAATGAAAATGAACAAGGCTTGATTGTGTTTAATAGAACATCTAAAAAGAAATACAAATATAAGGCAAATAAAAAGGGACTCAAAGGGATAATTGCTGGATTTAAAAGATTAGATTTAAGTATAATTAAAAATCTCAATATACGGCGCATTAGTTTTGAATTAAAGTATGGATCAAATGAAGCAGCAAAAACAGTTTATATATTATCATTTATAAGAATAATTTTTTATTCTATTTTTTCTTTTTTTGTATCAAAACAAAAAATTGACTTGCATGAAAAAATTATTCCAGACTTTGATAATAAATCATTTTCATTAAGAGTATATGGGATATTTAGCTTATCTATTGGGGATATTATTTATGGGTTTTGTGTATGGATTTTTAAAAGAAAAATGAGAAAAAAGCGGTTTGTTTTAAAAAGAAAACCAGCACTTAATAAACGCTATATTATAAGGAGAAAAGCCAGATGAGAATAGATAATGATAATCATCCAATAGAACGTATTATGGATAATGCTATGTCTAGAATCAAATCTTTTGCACAAGGTGACACGATTTTAGGTGCGCCTGTACTTACGCATGACGGGGCAACAATTATCCCTGTTAGCAAAGTTAGCATGGGATTTTTAACAGGCGGCGGAGAGTATGGAATGTATAACAGCAGCAATTATTCTAATTTCCCTTTTGCAGGAGGAAGCGGCGGCGGAATAAATGTGACACCTGTGGCATTTTTAGTCAGCGATGGTAAATGCGTTAAATTAATCGGAATGGATGATAAAAATGCATTTGAGAAAATTTTGGATACTATTCCTGATGTATTGGACAGTTTGTTTCAAGACAAGAGAAAGGGGAAAAGAAAAAAATGAAAAAATTATTTTTAGGGTCTATTGCCAGTATATTAGGGTTTATTGCTGTATTTTCTGGTTTCTTCATTCATAATAATATAAGCGAAGCTAAAGCTTTAGGCGGAGCCGCTATGATAACAATTGAAGCATCTAGTGGTAGAATTTTATATGGACACAATTATCATATCAAAAGACCTATGGCATCTGTCACTAAGATTCTGACTGCTATTGCAGTCATAGACAATACAAATGATTTAAATAAAAAAATATCAGTCCCTAAAGAAGCAGTTGGTATTGAGGGTTCTTCAATTTATTTAGCCGCTAATGAACAAATTTCTATTTTGGATTTATTATATGGTCTTATGCTGCAGTCTGGCAACGACTGTGCGGTAGCATTAGCTTTGGTTACATCGGGCTCTATTGAAAAATTTTCTATACTTATGAATGAAACAGCCTTAAAAGCAGGTGCAAAAAACTCTAATTTTGTAAACCCGCATGGATTGCATCATGATAATCATTATACTACTGCATATGACCTTGCTATGATAACTGCATATGCTATGCAAAATGAAACTTTTAAGCAAATTTCTAGCACAAGAAAACAAGTAATAGAACGCACTAGAGAAAATGGAATAACTCATATTCAAAATAAAAACCGTCTTTTGGCGTCATTTGAAGGTGCTGACGGCGTTAAAACTGGTTTTACTAAAAGAGCAGGACGTACATTGGTTGCATCTGCTACAAGAGAAGAAATGCAGATAATTGCAGTTGTACTAAATTGTGGTCCTATGTTTGAAGACTGTGCAACACTTATGAATAGAGCGTTTGCAGAATTTACTATGCAAAAAATAGCTTGCAAGTATCAAAAAATAGCTGATGTTTCTATTCAAAATAGTCGCAAAAAAACTGTTGCTGCCGGTGTTTTAGAAGATTTTTATTATCCTTTAAAAAACGATGAACAAATAAAAATCACTGTTAATCCTATCAATAATTTGGCTGGTCCATTAAAAAAAGGCGGTGAGGCAGGAAAAATTTCATTTATGCTTAATAATCAATTGCTATTTGAAACAAACTTGTATACAATAGAAGATGCTCCTGCATTTAGTATAAAGGATTATCTTAAAAAGATTTTGACTGACTGGTAAATGCAAAATTTAATAAGCAAAGAATTTTTTATAAATGAGAATAAATAAATATCTTGCCTCATGCGGAATATCATCTAGACGAAAGTCAGAAGAACTGGTTGTATCCGGCAAAGTTAAAATCAATGGCAGAATTATCAAAGATTTAAGCTATTTGGTTAAAAAAACAGATTTGGTCACTGTAGACAATAAAAAAGTTTTTCTAAATGAAAAACACGTTTATCTTATGCTTAATAAACCAAAAGGTTTTGTGTCTACAACCAATGATGATTTAGGAAGAAAGACTGTTTTAGACCTTGCCCCAGCATTTAGGGATACAAGGCTTTTTCCTATTGGAAGGCTTGATTATGAAACAGAAGGATTGTTGTTATTGACTACTGATGGAGATTTAGCAAATAAATTAATGCATCCTTCTCACCAAATTTCTAAAACCTATGTTGCTAAGATTGAAGGAGAGATAACCGAAGAAGAAATAAAAAAATTAGAGAGCGGAATAGTTATTGACGGAATAAAAACTAAAAAATCAAAGATTAGACTTGCTGGCTTTGATACAGAAAAAAAGATTTCTAGACTTGAAGTGATTATATCAGAAGGCAGAAACAGACAAGTAAGAAAAATGTTTGATGCACTAAACAAAGAGGTGATTTTTTTAAAAAGAACTGCTATTGGCAGTTTGCAGTTAGGTGGTGTAACTAGAGGAACATATAGAGAACTTAATGCAAAAGAGATAGCTTCCTTAAAAAAATAACATAAGTGTTATTTTGAGCAAATCAAAGTATTGTACTTTAACAATAAAAATTACTTGCGATTTAATTTTCAACATGATATAATTTATTTTATGAGGATATTAATCACAAATGATGATGGAATTGGTGCTCCTGGGATAAGGGCATTAGCAAATATTTTTAAAGATAGACATGATATAATTGTGGTTGCTCCTAGTGAAGAGCGTAGTGCAGCCTCACACGGAATAATCTCTATGAGGGGATTATCTTATAAAAGAGAAATACAATATGATTATGAGGCTTATTCGGTTTCAGGTTTTCCTGCAGATTGTGTTAAACTTGCTATATTACATATAATGGAAGAAAAAAAGCCAGATTTAGTATTGTCTGGTATTAATAGAGGCAAAAATTTAGGGACAGACGTAATGTACAGCGGGACAGTTTCAGCAGCATTTGAAGCTATTTATATGGGGGTACCAGGGATTGCGATAAGCGCCTCATATAATTCTAATAATACCCAATATGAAGAAGTGGCAAAATTTATTTTAAATAATTTAACAAAATTTTTAAAATTAAACTTGCCAAAAACCAATGTTCTTAACATTAACTATCCAACAAAAACAAAAATTATCGGGTCAAAAGTGGTTCAGCTAGGGCGGCATTTATATGGCGACAAATATTTTAAGCATGGTGAAGGGTATATATTAGATGGCAAATCTTTACCTCCAGAAAAACAAGATGTTGGACATGACTTATATTGGTACAATCAAGGCTATATTACTTTGACACCTATTCAAAATGATAGAAATGATTATAAAACATTAGAGAGGATTAAAAACGAATGGAAAGATTAATAGCAATCAGAGGAGCGACTACAATTGAAGTAGATACTAAAGAAGAGATTGAAAAATGCAGCATAGAGCTATTTAATGAAATTATATTAAAAAATAATATTGATGAAAATGATATTGTTTCCATACAAATAACTACTACTCAAGATATTGTTTCATATTATCCAGCTACTGCATTGAGATTAAATGGGTGTAAAGCACCATTATTTAGCAGCCTAGAGCCGCCTATTAAAGAAACAATGAATAAATGTATAAGATTTTTGATACTTTCTTATTCAGCGTTTAAAGCAAATCATATATATCTAAAAAATGCAATTAATTTAAAAGGAGATACTAAATGAAAATAGCAGTTGACGGGGCATCTGCAACAGGCAAAAGCACTGTGTGCGGGGTATTATCAAAAGAATTAAACATTTTACATCTTGACACAGGTGCAATGTATAGAATTGCAGCATTAAAAGCTGATAGAATGGGGATAGAATTAAATTTTGATAATGTTGGAAAACTTTTAAAAGATTTGGATATTGATATTAAATATATTGATGGTACGCAAAAAGAATTTTTGGATGGAGCATGCGTGTCTAATGAGATTAGACAGCATCATATTTCTAAACTGGCATCAGATATATCTGCATTTAGTCCTGTTAGGATTTTCATGATGGAATTACAAAGAAAAATTGCTTCTAAAATATCTTGCATTATGGATGGAAGAGATATAGGCACTTATGTTTTGCCAAATGCGGATTACAAATTTTTTTTGACAGCAGAACTAGATTGCAGAGCAAACAGAAGGTATAAAGAGCTTTTGTCAAGAGGGCAAGATGCTGATTTTGAAAAGGTTAGAGAAGATATAAAAGTGCGTGATTTTAATGATACAAACAGAGAAATTGCTCCATTAAAAAAAGCTGACAATGCAATTGAAATTGATTCAACAAGTTTAACTGTTGATCAAGTTGTTGCATTAATGCTTAAAGAGATTAAAAGATAATCATGAAAATATTTTTATTGAAAGTGTTTAGAACAATAGTTGCTTTGATAATTTTTATCCCGTTTAGATTACTTTTTCCTGTTAAAGTTATCGGAAAAGGAAATCTGCCCAAAAGACAAAATTATCTAACTATGTCAAATCATTTGCATTGGTTTGATATTTTATCGCTGTGGGTTTATCTTCCTAGGTTTAAATTCTTTCTTGCAAAAAAAGAATTAGGCGCTAAAAGATTTAATAGATTTATATTAAAATTGATGGGTGCAGTTTTTATTGATAGGCACAAACCAGATATCAAAGGAATAAAAAATGCCGTAGCCGCATTAAAAAAGGCTCCTATGACACTTTTTCCTGAAGGTACTAGAAATAAAGACGATAATTCTTTGCAGGCAGTTAAAGGCGGAGCTGCAATGATTGCGGCTAAGGCTGATGTCCCGTTAGTGTCACTTATTATAGACCACAAACAGCGCATTTTCAGAAAAAACTATTTTTATATTACACCTTATATCTATTTGCCATACACTAGCAAGGATAGATTTGATTCAAACGCCTTAAGAGAGTGTACTGAGATTATTACTGAAGAAATGACTTATGCTAGAGAATTTATGGATATTATACAAGGTTTTAATAAAAAAGAGTTTAAACAATTAAAAAAAGAAGAAAAAGCAGCAAGGAAGATAAAATGAATAAAGAACAAAATTTTAGGATAGGACCAAGCGGAAATAGTTTATCTTTTTATGCTGCCGGATATAAAAATACTTTTCAAGCACCTAAATATTTAGCGAATTTTGGGCTTAATGCTTATGAGTATTCTTTTGGGCGCGGAATCAATATGACAGATGAAATGGCTGCAAAAATTAGGATATCTTTTAATGAGGCAGATATTCAGTTATCAGTGCATGCACCCTATTATACTAATTTTGCAAGTAAAGATGCTGAAAAAATTGAAAAAACCTTTGGTTATGTGCTAGAAAGCATTAGGATTGCTAATAAGATGGGTGCAAAAAGAATAGTGATTCATCCAGGGTCACTAACCAAGCAAGATAGAAAAGCAGCATTTGATAATGCAGTTAAAAATTTTGAAAGCTTAATGGAGTTTTTAGATGATAAGTTAGAAAAAGAAATTGATTATTTATTATGCATAGAAACTTTAGGAAAACAAGGACAAATTGGTACACTTGATGAAGTATTAGCAATGGTCAAACCATATGAAAAGGCTACTGTATGCATTGATTTTGGTCATGTAAATTCTATTACTCAAGGAAGTTTAAAAACAGCAAATGACTATGAGAAATTGATTTTAAAGACTTTTGAGGAACTTGGTGAAGGGCGGGCAAAAAGTATTCATATGCATTTTTCTAAAATAATGTATGGTGAAAGCGGAGAAATTAGACACCTTACTTTTGAGGATACTGAATATGGACCTGAATTTGAACCGCTAGCAGAAGTAATCCATAAATATAAAATGAACCCTGTCATAATATGTGAATCTAAAGGAACCATGGCAGAAGATGCTAAAATTATAAAAGAGTTGTTGCAAAAAAATGACTAAACACTCGCCATTTATTTTGTTTGCGTAATATAATTATCTATACAGGAGGAACACAGATATGACAAGAAACAAAGTTTTTGCTCTTATAATCGCAACTTTATTTATCATGGTCTTATTAATAGGCTGTCTTTTTCCTAATGATAATTCAAAAAATTATGAAAATAATAAAGAGTATGAAAAAGATTGCAACAATTATATTGAAAAATGTAGATGTGAGTATGATCAAACTAATGATGATATTGTATATGAAGAAAATGAAGATAATAATGACGATGATTATGAAAAATATAATCCTCAGCCCATGATAAGGACAATTTTTGATCAACCTTATATTGCACGCCACAACAATATTGTACAAGACGGAGTGTTTTATGAATTGCCTGTCCTAAGATCGGGCAGATCAAATAGACCAGCTTTAGATAGATACAGACAACCGCTTCCGCAATTTAGCCGCAGTCCGCATGATTTATACAACATGCCACCTGTTTCAAAAATAGACTGCTATGATGATTTAAATCAAATGCGACTAGGCAGAGCAGACAATAATCATGCAATTGCGCATGCATACACTCGTGAGTTTTTTGAAAATTATGCGCTTTTATTTGTGAATGTACGTACAGGATCTAGTGTGCGCAATTTTATAGAAGTTGAAACATTAGTGACTTGCTCTTTATATTTGCATCCTGTCGTGTCTTTAAATTGGTCTCCTCCAAACCATGGAAACTGGGATCATGCCATGGAAACAATTGTATCAGTTGTATTTTTGTTAGAGATACCAAACGTACTTTTATATTATTATGATTTTGGCACAATATTTTGGACAGAAGGCAGCAATAGAAGTACGCAAATCTCAAATGAACAAATTGTTTCTTTAACAAATACTCAAAAAAAATATTGTTATCTTGAGTTTGGTTTAGAATATGGCAAACCAGACTGTATTTTAGTACAGCATGACTACGTTTTGCAATTTCATAATGACAGATATAGGTTTGTAGGTTTTAGTCCTAATGCATTCAATCTAAGTAGTTTATACAATATCTATGTTAGACATGAAAACAGTCAAGATTTTGTGTATGCTGATTATAGTTTTGTGCGTACTGATCTAAACTCTACTAGTTGGTCAACAAGTTTTTTTAATCTTAATTTAAAACCAGGATTAAACACAATTAAAATCATCAGCAGAGTTACTTATTTTAAAGACGGCTTTGACATACGCACATATGGTTATGCAGAAATTTTTCTTAACCATGAAATAATAAATAGTCCATATTTATTTAATATTGAAAATGTGTCAACTGGTCCATTTTTAAGTTGGAACGGTCATCACAATTACCAAGTATTTATAAGGCAAGCAGGCAGCGATCAATACACAAGGCGGTCTACTGGCATAGCAGGCACATTATACTCTGGTCGAAATATAAGCCGAGGCATTTCATTAAGACATCTAGGTTTAGTTGTCGGAACAAATACAATATTAATATCAAGATATGGGTACAATGACGGAGTTGTCACAAAATATGAAACAAGATGGCCAGCAGAAATTGATAGTGTATCCACAAATTATGAGTTTATATTATCTAGCGATGCAAGATATATTTTATGGGACGGAGCGGGTTCTTATCGTGTGTGGTTAAGGAGTCCTAACTCTGATAATTTCATACTTGTACACTCTCTATTTAGACCTACATTTAACTTAGAGAGACTTAATTTAAGTCCAGGATTGCATCAAATTAGAGTTGAATCTTTAATAAACACTTGTGCAAATGGTAGATTGGTCATAACTTATGCAGTGTTTAGTTTTTGTGGGTGTGATATTCGGCAATTATATTGCGTTTGCTGTTTATTATAAAGCATCGTATATGTGCGCATAAAAAACAAGCTATCAATCTGCTGTTTAAAAATATAGTTTTATTTTTATGCAAAACCACCAAAACTGCCTTGATTTTATAATTTAGATATATTATAATAATAAAAATTAGGAGAATATTTTATTATGTTTAAAAATGTGGATGCTTATCTGTTGTTTAATCCTTCAAATCGCTTTTATTTTACTAAATTTGATGCATCTAATGGGTGTGTCATTTTGACCAAAAAAGAAAAGATTTTTTTAACAGATTTTAGATATATTGATGCGGCTAAAAAGGCAATGCCTGATTGGAATATTATTCAAATCGGCGGCAATTATTTAGGGATTATAGTTGAAGAGCTAAAAAGATTAGGGGCAAAGAATATTGGAATAGAAGAAAATACTTTATCTATAGATATGTTTAATAAGATTGAAACAGCAATTAAAGACGGCGGCACAAAAATGAAATTAGTGCATAGTTTTGTAGATATTGCGGCGGTGAGAGCAATTAAGACTGAAGAAGAAATCGGCAAAATGGCAGCAGCGCAAATCATTGCTCAAAAGGCATATTCTAAAGTTACGTCCAATATTAAAGTAGGTATGAGTGAAAGAGAGATAGCTGCAGAACTTTTGTATGAGATGCAATTACTTGGAGCAAGTGGTGCATCATTTGATATCATTGTGGCATTTGGTGAGAATTCGGCATTGCCGCATCATAAAACTGGGGATAGACGCTTAGAAAAAAATGATATTATTTTGATTGACATGGGAGCAAAACTAAACGGATATTGCAGCGACATGACAAGGACTTTCTCTATTGGTGATGTTTCAGCCAAATTAAAAGAAATTCATGCACTTGTATTAGATGCTCAAAATATGTGTTTGAAAAATATTAGAGCAGGCATGACAGGACATGAGGCAGATATTATTGCTAGGGAGTATTTTAAGGCAAACGGATATGAGAAAGAGTTTGGGCATTCTTTAGGGCATGGCATCGGTATAGATGTACATGAAAGCACCAGAGTGGCTGCGACAGCTCAAGATATTTTAAAACCTAATATGGTTATTACTGTTGAACCAGGACTTTATATTGACGGAATCGGAGGAGTGCGAATTGAGGATATGATTGTTGTTCAAGAAGATGGGCAAGCACTTAATTTAACTAACATGGATAAAAATTTATAGCAGGCAATTAATAGTAGAATCAATTTAAAAAATCAAATTTTTGAATTATCTTTTTAGAAAAAAAGATAAAAAAGGAGAATTAAATAATGATAGCAGCAGGAGATTTTAGAAAAGGAATGACAATTGAAATTGACGGCAAAGTTTATATTGTTATAGACTTTTTGCATGTCAAACCAGGAAAAGGGGCAGCATTCGTTAGAGTCAAAATGAAAAATGTAATCACGGGTCAAGTGATGGAGCAAACATTTAATCCTGGAGATAAATACCCTCAAGCACATATTGAACGCAAAGATATGCAATATTCATACAATGCGGATGGATTATATTATTTTATGGACTTAGAGTCGTATGATATGATTCCATTAGGGCATGATTTATGTGAGGATGCATTAAAATATGTCAAAGAAGAAATGACGGTGCAAGTAGCTTTTTATAAAGGCAATGCTTTTAGCGTAGATGCACCAAACTTTGTTGAGTTAGAAATTGCTTTTACTGAGCCTGGTTTACAAGGAGATACATCTAGAGCAGGTACAAAACCAGCTACATTAGAGACAGGCACAGCTATTCAAATCCCGCTTTTTGTCAATCAAGGCGAAAAAATTAGGGTAGATACTAGAAATGGCACATATATGGAAAGAGTGAAGTAGGCTTTTTTTATAAATTAATATAATAGTATTGTAGTTGCATTATATTAAAATAATTTAAGGAATTAAGAAAAGCTTATGATAAATATAAATGCTTTTAGTTAAGTGATTTTGATTCACAATATATAAGGACTGAATAAGAATTAAACGCTATTTATCATAAGAAATTGATATAGACGATATGTGGCTGCATGGAGCATAATCATAGATTTGCCTAATGCATTTGAACCTAGTAGTAAATTTAGAGTACAAATTATATAAAATGAATTTATTATAAAAACTGTCTTAATCTAAGACAGTTTTTTTGTCATTTTTAATAATATTTGATAATACAATAATGTATGAGTATAGCGGCAAAAATTAATATTTTGGACAAGCTTAAGTTTTTACCGTCTGTGCTGCTTTTGGCATTGCAAAAGTTAGATATTGCACATCTTCAAGAAATAAGGATAAGAGGGAATAAGCCAGTTAGAGTGCTATATCAAAATAATTTTATAGTATTATTAACTCCTTGTAAAACTCAAAAAATTATTATAACTAGTGAACAAATCGCACAAATAGTATTACGAGCAGCTGAATTTTCTATTTATGCTTTTAATAATCAACTATCTTGTGGATATATTACTATTCAGGGCGGAATAAGAATTGGTGTGGCAGGTGAATTAGTTTATGAAGGACATATAGTCAAAACTCAAAAAAATTTTACTTCATTAGTCATTAGAATTCCACATGAAATTTATGGATGTGCTAATCGTGCTTATAAATGTATCCAAAACTCAAAAAATAAAAATACTCTTATCATTTCACCCCCAGGGGCAGGCAAGACTACACTTTTAAGAGATTTAACAAGACAAATATCTAATGCTGGAAATAATATACTGTTAGTCGACGAAAGAAATGAAATTGCTGCTTGTTTAGACGGAATAGCAAGACTGGATATAGGCGACAATACAGACATCATAAACAATGCTCAAAAAGATTATGCGTTTTCATTTGGAATACGCTCTTTGAGACCTGACTATATCATTACAGATGAATTAGCTAATGAGCAAGATATAAAAACAGCAATTTATGTATCAAAATGCGGAGTAAAAATAATCGCTAGTGTTCATGCAGATAGTATTTTTGACTTAAAAAATAGAGAAGAGTTTAATGGGATTCTAGAGCAAAAGATTTTTGGACGATACATAATTTTATCTAGCAAAAATGGAGCAGGAACATTTGAGGCGATTTTGGACGAAGATTTAAGAGGAATAACTATATGACTACAAGGCTATTTATGGTTTTTTTATCTTGTATTGGCGGTCTTATGATGGGACTATTTTTATCAAATAAAACAAAAAATCGAGAAAAATATTTTGCTGATTTATTAAACTTAGTGGATAGACTTATTAGTGATATTAGCTATTTGCAAGATCCAGCAATTAAAATTATATCTTCTTTTGAAACAAAAAGCATACATTTCAAGAAAAATATTGACGAATATTTAGAATTTACCAATGGAGGAAAATTTAATTTTTCTAATACCATTCTTAATAAAAGGGAAGCTGGAATTATAAATGATTTTTTTAATAGGCTTGGAACATTAGATTATGAAACTCAAATAAATGAATTAAATTCAAAAAAAATGCTATTTATACAGATGTATGACGGAGCCAATAAGAAAAATAAAAATTTTGGAAAAGCCTTTATAAAATTAGGTTTTTTGGGTGGATTATTAGTGGGAATTATGATTTTATAAAATCATATTAAATCAATAATTACTAACAGAAAATATTGTGAGCCTTTAAGCTTTCGGCTTAATAATGAAGGAGGATTAATGGATATTTCATTAATATTTAGGATAGCTGCTGTCGGATTGATTACCGCAATTGTAAATCAAATCCTAAAAAAAGTTGATAAAGATGAGATTGCTACTGTTACTACATTAGCTGGCTTAGTAATAGTTTTATTGATGGTTATAGATATGCTTGCAAGTTTATTTGAATCGCTGCAAAGAGTCTTTGGACTATTTTAACTTATATGGAGATATTTCAAATTGCATCAGTAGGCATAATCACTGCATTTTGTGTGCTGATATTAAAAGATACAAAATCTGAAATCAGTATGCTGGTTGGTATTGCGGGCGGCATAATTATCCTTTTAATGCTAATCGGATATTTAACAAATATTTTTGTAGTAATTAGAGATTTAGCAGAAAGAGCAAGTATTCCAAGCAATATTTTGACACTTATTATAAGAATAGTAGGAGTGGGATATATAGCAGAGTTTTCTGCTGGAATTATTGAAGAAACAGGAAGCAAATCTCTAGCGGATAAAATAACTCTAGGCGGCAGAATTATGATTGTAGTATTATCTCTACCCATCATTTTGTCACTTTTCAACGTAATAAGTGATTTATTATCAAATGTATAATGTGAAAAAAAACAGCATAAAAAAGTTAATATTGCTTTTAATTATACTCTTGTTTACATTTAATTTTGTGCAAACGATAGAGTCTTTTATGATAGGATATGCTAGGACAAGCCATATTGAAATAAATGCAAATCAAACGACAGGCGGGCTTAATCAAAATGTTGAGGATATTTTAAATAACATAAACAATGGCGATCTAAACGATTTACTAAATGATTTAGATGGGTATGGACTAGGTGTTTTTGGCAGTAGAAACTTTATGGATACCCTAAGAGCAATCATAGCAGGCGAAGATATAGGCGATTTTAATTCAGTTTTTGGTTTTTTGATTAATATTTTCTTTTCTGATTTAGTAAGAATGCTGCCATTTATTTTAGCAATATTAGGAATATGTGCTACTTTTTCAATAATAAGTTCGGTCAAAGGCGGCTTTTCATCAGATTCAGTTGAAAATATCATCAGATTTGCTTGTGTTTCATTAATTTCAGTGATTTTATTTAGCCAAATATTTTCTATAATATCATCTACTGCTAGTGTTGTTAATAATTTGACTAGACAAATCAATATAGTTTTCCCTTTGATTCTGACTATGATGGCCGCAAGTGGCGCTGTTTCTACAGCTGCCTCATATACCCCAGCCGTCGCAATTCTAGGACAAATTCTTACAACAATAATTTTAACTATAGCTTTGCCCACGTTCATCCTCTCAATAGTCTTTGATGTAGTTGGAAATTTATCAGATACTGTTAGATTAAAGAAATTGTCTTCATTTTTCTCAAGTACATTAAAATGGGTAATGGGCACTGCTTTTTTTGTTTTCTTAGCCTTTTTATCCGTCAGAGGAATCACTGCTTCTGTTAGAGACACAATTTCACTTAGAACAGCTCGTTTTGCTATAAATAATTATGTTCCTATCATCGGCGGCTATTTATCTGAAGGAATGAATTTAATAATGGCAGGAAGCACTATAGTTAAAAATGCAATTGGTTTTGCTGCAATTATACTATTACTTGTCACAATTGCTCCGCTAGTCATCAATATAATGGTACTATCTTTATCACTTTCACTATTAGGAGCTATTATAGAGCCGTTTAATATAAACGGAGTATCCGACATATTAACTAGTGTTTCAAAGAGTTTAAAATCACTTTTATCAATAATTTTAGGAATCTCATTTTTATATTTTATATTTTTAATGTTGACTATTAATACAGGAAATATGTTGATTTAATGTGTTAGTATGCGTGATATAGTTTATAAATTTATATTGGACACTCAAAAAAAGGAGGAGTAATTGGGAGCATTTACCTCATGGATATTAAGTATATTAGGTGTAGTAATTATTGGTACAATACTAGATATTTTTTTATCTGGAAAAAAACTAGGCAAACAAATTAGAAGTGTATTGTCGGCTTTATTGGTGTTGATGATTATTTCTCCAATTCCTATATTACTAACAAATTTAAGAAGTTGTGAGGCGGATTTTGGGCAAATTGAACTAGATGACAGCTTTTTAGAGTTTGCTAATTCTAGAAAGGTAGCAGCATTAGAGAGAGGATTGGTACAAGCTTTTATAAATGAAGGCTGGAACAATATTAAAGTAGATATAATAGCAACCATTGATGTAAATATAAGAATATCTTTTGTAACAATTGATTTGACAAATGTAGTCTTAAATTTTAATACAGGAAATATAAATATAATAGAGAGGGCAAGAAATATGGCTGCAGATTTTTTAAATATAGAACGCTCTCAAGTTTTAGTAATTGAATAATTTTAACTCAACTTAACAAATTATGTCACATATAACACTTGTTTTAGGAGGAAAAATGGAAGAAAAAAAGAAAAATAGCTTTTTTAATAAGATTAAATCTATTAAACATATAGAGATTATTATTGCTGCAATTGCTGTAGGAATAATGTTAATTATTTATTTTACTAGTTTTGGTGGCGGTGGGTTATCTATAGGCAGTGGCAATGATAGAGATAACGATCACATGCAAGATTCTTTTCATAGTGATTACACTAGACGAATGCAGGCTCAGATAGTTAATTTAGTATCTAGCATGGAAGGAGCAGGAGAGACTAGAGTAGTTATTAATTGGGAATCAAGCGTAGAATTAATTTTAGCGAAAACAGTTAATGAAGGCACAAATTCATCCTCATCTTCACCTGTCATTATCAATATGGGCGGCTCATCTAGACCAATAATAATAAAAGAAATCTATCCTAGAGCATTGGGTGTTGTTGTAGTTGTAGCAGGCGGAGAAAATGCCAGATTAAGAGTAAACATAATTATGACTCTGTCTGTTTTATTGAATTTAGAACCTGAATTTATTTTAGTTTTTCCAATGGGTTGATATGAAAAAATCCAGGTAATAATTTGACAATGAATTGAATATACATAGTATATAGACAAACAAAAATCGGAGGATTTTTAACCATGGGTAAAAAGAAAAAAATCTTTGTCTTAGTCGGAATGGTGGCACTATTAGTTATTACTGGAGTTTTAAACATTGTGCTAAACCGTGCTTCTGACAGAGACGACCAAGTCGGCGGTGTTGTTCAAAGAAATTATTTTGAAATGGTGCGTGCTGATAATTTAGCCGTAAGGCAAGAAACCTTAATGTTTTTGCAAGCCGTTATAGAAGCTGGCGGCGAAGGCAGGGCAGACGCTGAAGCTCAAAAACTTGCTATTACTTCTGCAATGATTATCGAAGACAAACTTGAAGGTCAAATTAGAGCACTAGGTCATAATGAAGTACTAGTTACTGCAAGCGGACATTTTATTACGGTTATTTTGCGTGCAAATGATTTGACTGATATTCAAGTTGCACAAATCACACGCATTATTACATCAAATACTGACCGCACTCCATCTAATATTAGAATAATGGAAATTGAATAAAGCTTTATTAAAAATAACCTAAAGACAATACTTAATAAAAACCCGTCTTAAAATTTTAAGGCAGGTTTTTATTTTTTAGGCAAAAAACTATTGTGTTATGTTTTTTTTTGTGTTATTATGTATAGTGAATAAAGACGAAGGGGAGTTTTCATGCCTTATAAAACTACTGATAAAAAATCTGGTGATACAGTTTATGGAAGAAAAGTCATAAACTCTATTATTTTGCTTGCAACAAAAGAAATACCGGGTGTAGCATCACTTCATGGGCGTGGTTTTAGAACAGAGTTTAATAGTATGATGGTGGATGTAGATGTATATATACATGTTGATTTAAATGTGAGTTGCGCTGATGTGGCATATAGAGTTCAGGAAAACATTAAACGAAATGTAGAATCTATGTCTGCATTTAAGATTGGTATAGTTAATGTAAATATTTTAGGTGTAATTTTTAATGATGAAAAAATAAAGGTTTAAATAAATGAATGATAATGATACAATAGCAATAATTAAATTAAGACCTCATCATCTTTTATGCTTGCAAGGCTTTAGCGGAAAGGGTTATTCAACTAAATTTATTGAGAATATGGCTTTTATAAAACAAGCTTTATCTGAGCAAGAGGCAATGATAGATCTTAAATTTTCTAGTGATGATATTTGTGCTAAGTGTCCGCATCTGATTTCTAAAGATTTATGCCAAATAGCCGATACAGTCAAAACAAAAGATAATAAAGTCATCAAATACTTTGATTTAACTCAAAAATTATATAACTTTAATGATTTAATTACACAAATTAAACAAAAGATTACTCCCTCTATTTTGGCGGATATTTGCTCTGATTGTGCTTGGTATGACAATAGTCATTGTAGAAAAAATATTTTAGGCAAAGTTTCTAATCAAGATACAAGAGAAATCATTTTTAAATTAGTATTTGAGAGAATAGTAAATGGTGAAGATAATAATGACACTTTTTTTAACTTAACTGAAGTTTTAGATGAAACGAATTTAGCAAGAGCTAAACTTATCTATGAAGAAACTTCTTTAAATAAAAAGGGGAAATTTATTAATAGTTTGATTGAAAATTATGCAAATGAATTTAAAGTGGAAAGAATTTATAAAATTGATTTAGCTATTATGTTTGTAGCAATTTATGAAATTTTATTTGATGAATTATCTCATAAAATTGCTGCAAATGAAGCGGTTGTTTTATCAAAAAAATACTCAACTGAAAAAAGTTCTAAATATATCAATGGAATTTTATCATCTATAATTAAAGATAAGGAGAAAATAATTAATGAGTGCAAAAATACTTGATGGAAAAGTTTTATCACAAAAAATTAAAGAACAGTTAAAAATTGATGCAGCAGAATTTTTTAGAAAAATAGGTAGAAAAATAGGTTTAGCAGTAGTCTTAGCAGGAGATGACACGGCAAGTGCGGTGTATGTTAAAAATAAAATCATAGGATGCGAGCAAGTTGGTATTGAGTCTTTTGAATTTTGTTTTGATAAAAATGTAAGTGAAAAAGAGCTAATTGACTTAGTATTAAAACTTAATGAAGATAAAAAAGTAGATGGAATTTTAGTTCAATTGCCACTGCCAATGCATATAAATGCAGCCAATGTATTATCAAAAATTTCTCCAAAAAAAGATGCTGACGGCTTTTTAGCAGAAAATGCAGGCAATCTAATGTTAGGCAATCCTACGTTAAGTGCCTGCACTCCTAGCGGAGTTATTGAATTAATCAAATCTGCAGGCATTGAAATTGCGTCTAAAGAAGCAGTGATTATCGGAAGAAGCAACATAGTCGGTAAACCCATTGCACTTATGTTGTTAGAAGAAAATGCTACAGTAATAATGTGCCATTCAAAGACTAAAGACTTAGTAAAATACACTAAAACAGCTGATATTTTGATAGTAGCAGCGGGCAAAAAGCATCTAGTAACAGGAGACATGATTAAGGATGGTTCAATAGTTATTGATGTTGGAGTAAACAGGGATAATGGAAAGCTATATGGTGATGTAGATTTTGATTCATGTTTAAAAAAAGCCAAATATATTACCCCTGTTCCTGGTGGAGTGGGTCCGATGACCATTGCAATGTTATTAAAAAATGTGATAAAAGCGGCAAAAATGTATTCATTAAACGTATGATGATGGTTAATTTTTATGCAAAAACAACTTAGTGTTTCTCAATTAAATAGATATATTAAGGGCGTTTTTGAGGACGAACTAATTTTGCATAATCTTAATATAGACGGTGAGGTAATTGAGATAAAGAATGTAGCTGGGGTAATATATTTTGTATTAAAAGATGAGGACTGCATACTTAATTGTGTCAGTTTTAATCAAATTATTGGAATAGAGGTTGGAAATAGGGTTATAGCGTTTGGTAAAATAGAGTTTTATTCTAAAAGTGGTCGAGTGTCGTTTATAGCTAAAAGCGTTACATTATCTGGAGAGGGATTGCTATTAGCAAGGCAAAGGAAATTAAAAGAGAAATTACAAAATGAAGGAATTTTTTCTAACAATAGAATTTTGCCTAAATTTATTAAAAAGGTGGCATTAATTACTAGTGAAGAAGGAGCAGTACTACATGATTTTATCTCTATCATAAACAGGTTAGCTGAGTATATTGAGGTGGTAATATTTGGTGTAAAAGTACAAGGAAATGGCGCAAGCGAACAAATAATAAACGTTATGCGTGATATAACATGTGATTATGATGTAATTATACTTGCGAGAGGGGGCGGAAGCGCAATAGACTTAAGTGAATTTAATAAAGAAGAATTGGCTAGGAGTATTCATGCAAGCAAAATTATGGTAGTATCTGCGATAGGACATGAAACGGATTATACTTTTTGTGATTTTGCTGCAGATATGCGTGCAGGAACTCCAAGTATGGCAGCAGAGATAATTGCAGGCAACAACAACTCAACTATAAATAAATTTATCAATTTATCTATTGATAATACTTTAAAAATTAATGCATTATATAACTTAAAACATAAAACATTGATAAAACAAGCTAAAATAGCTCAAAATAACGCTGAATCTGTTGTTTATACCTTTAAACGCAAGCTATTACACAAAGAAATTTTAAAAAAAATTGAATACAATATAAATAATAAAGAATCTGATTTTAAAATCTTAATAACAAAAATTGAAGCAATCAACCCTTTAAAATTATTAACTGATGGTTATTGTAAAATTACTAAAGATAACAAAATTATAGCTTCAGTCAAAAATTTAAATGAAGAAGATAACTTAAATATTTTTATATCAGATGGACAAATACAAGCTAAAATTGAAAAAATCTTAAAAAAATAAAGGTGTGCCTAATAATCTATCACACATAACACCATAAAAATGAGGAAAATATGGATTTTGAAAAAAAATTGCAAGAATTAGAGCAAATTAATCAAAAACTAAGTAGTGGAATTTCTATAGAACAAGGAATTTCTTTATTTGAAAGAAGTTTAAGTTTAACTAAAGAATGTATTGATTATCTTAATAAGGCAAAAGCAAAAATATCTCAAATTAAGCAAGAGGTTGACTATCTGCTTGAGGATTAGGTAATAAAAATGAATTTAAATGAATTAACTTATATAGCTAATCATGGAATAATTGATATACTAAAGGATTTTTCTATTCCGTCAAATATTGTTTCAAAAAAATTGATAGCTGCTATGGAATATAGTTTGATATGCAAAGGTAAACGATTAAGACCTGTTATGCTATTAGCATCTTTTTTTGATGTATGCGGACTAAAAAAAACCAACACTTATCCTATAGCAATAAAATATTTAGTATTTGCTATTGAAGCACTGCATACCTATACACTTATTCATGACGATTTACCTTGTTTAGATAATGATGACTTGCGAAGAGGCAAGCCTTCTTCCCATAAACAGTTTGGTGAAGCCACGGCACTTTTAGCTGGTGACGCACTATTAAATGCATCATTTGAAGCATTTATTGAAGCAATAAAATTAGAACCAAAACTTATTCATGCAGCAAATTATTTTTATTCATTATCAGGTGCACAAGGTTTAATTGCAGGACAGTCATTAGAATTTGAATTAGAAAGTTTTTCAAATGAGACACTTATTCAAATTTTTACACACAAAACAGCCGCACTTTTTAGATCTGCTGCATATATTGGATGTACACTAGGTCTAATATATTCAAAAAAATATGATAATAAAATTAACCCTGAACTTAAAGCTCTTGATAATTTTGCCTTAAATTATGGCTTGGCTTTTCAATTAAAAGATGATTTAGATGATTTAAATCCTAAAGGCTATGCTGTACGCTTTGGCATTGAAAATACCAAAAATTTATTTAATGACTATAAACTTAAGGCAATTGAATCACTAAAAAATTATAACTTTCCATTTTTAACTGCAATTGTCAATAATCTATAAATGTTGATAGAAAAAATAAAAACTCCTAATGATTTAAAAAAATTGTCGCACACTGACTTAGAAAGATATGCTAGTGAGGTGCGAAATTTTATCATTAATATTACACAAGAAAACGGAGGTCATTTATCTTCAAATTTAGGTGCAGTAGAATTAACTATTGCTTTGCATTATACTTTTGATTCACCCATCGATAAATTTATATTTGACGTTGGTCATCAAAGTTATACTCATAAATTAATCACAGGTCGTTATGAAATACTGAAAAATTTAAGAACAGATGGTGGTGCGTCAGGGTTTCCTTCTACTAATGAATCAAATCATGACCATTTCATAAGCGGACATAGTTCAAACTCATTATCTCTTGCGCTAGGTCTAGCTCGTGCAAGAGATAAACTGCATCAAAATCATCATATTATCCCTATTATTGGTGACGGCGCTTTCACGGGCGGCATGATATATGAAGCATTAAATGACATTGGCGAAAGCAAATCAAAACTTATCATTATTTTAAATGATAATAAAATGTCTATATCAGAAAATGTAGGTGCTATGAGCAAATATCTTGCTAAACTGCGCCTTAGCCGAAGATTTAATAAATTGCGTCAAAATATTAAAAAATCTGCCTCTGTTTTTCCATTGCTAAACAAGAAACAATCTTATAAAAGATTAAATTTATTTAAAGCACGCCTTAAAAGCCTTTTCATCAAAAATAGACTGTTTGAAAATTTTGGAGTTACTTATTATGGACCATTTGACGGGCATGATATTTTGCAAATGGTGCAGGTTTTTGAAAAAGTTGCAAATAAATCTATTGTTGATGATAAACCTGTGATTATTCATATAATTAGCCAAAAAGGCAAAGGGATGATTGAAGCTGAAAATGAGCCAGATAAATATCATGGCTTAAATTCTTCATTAATGACTTCTAATATAGATAGTTCTTTTTCTAATGATTTAGCAGATGAATTGATTGAATTAGCAAATGAAGATAATAGAATTGTAGCAATTACAGCTGCTATGCCATCAGGAACGGGTCTTGATAAATTTGCTATCAAGCATCCTGATAAATATTATGATGTATCGATTGCAGAACAGCATGCAACAACGCTTTGTGCCGGACTTGCAAAAGGCGGAATGAAACCATTGTTTGCAGTTTATTCTACTTTTTTGCAGCGTGCTTTTGACCAGATTTTACATGATGTATGTTTAAATAATCTAAGCGTAGTTTTTGCTATTGACAGAGCTGGCGTAACAGGAAGTGACGGAGTGACACATCAAGGTGTTTTTGATTTAAGTTATCTCAATTTAATGCCGAATTTAACTATCCTAACACCCAAAAACGGTATTGAATTAAAAAATATGTTAAGATATGCTTTTAATAAAAATGGACCAGTAGCAATTAGATATCCTAAAAGCTATAATACTTGTGAGCCAATTGCTACTTTCAAAGCTCAAGAATTTGACAATATAGAAAAATGGGAAACTTTGAAAAAATCAAATGGAAATATCTATATTTTAGCATGCGGTTCTAGAATGATTGAATTATTATCAGCTTTAGATTTAAACATAACTATAATTAATTGTCGCACGATAAAACCACTAGATTATGAGTCTTTAGATTATATAAACAACCCAGATAATTTAATTATTATACTAGAGGACAATATATCAAGCGGTGGCTTTAGTTCACATGTTTTAGATTATCTTTATACTAAAAACCCTAGACAACCACCCTTAATTAAAATTTTAAACCATAAAACTACTTTTTCAGATATTAGATCTATAGATAATTCTTTAAAAGATTCTAATATTACAATAGAAAATATTAAAAAAACTATAGATGAATTTCTTGCATAAATATTGATTTTATTGTATAATAATACATGTTAAATTGTTACATGTTAAATTGTTGAGGTCATATGAAAAATATTGGGGTTTACACAAATTTATCTAAAGATACTGACTTAGAGGTTACTAAAAAATTAGTGGCACTTTTGTCAAATAACAATATCAACTTTCAATTATTTGACACGCTAAAAAATGAGCATTCTTTTAAAAATTTTGTATTCTTCACTGAAAAAGATTATTCTAAATTAGACCTTGTTATCACTATCGGAGGTGACGGCACAGTATTAAATGTAGTGAAAGATTGTGGAAAATACAATACAAAAATACTTGCTATAAATAAAGGTACAAAAGGATTTTTAACAGAAATAGAGTTAGAAAATATTGATAAAGTGCTTGATATTATAAACGGCAATTATGCAATAGATAAAAGAATTTTAATTGAAGTATGTTTAAAAAATAATAAATATCTTGCTTTAAATGAAGCATTTGTTTCAAGAAAAACATCTATGACTTGCCTTAATGCAAAAATAAATGACCTTTTAGTGGATTCTTATCAATGTGACGGCTTGCTTGTTGCCACTCCAACTGGTTCTACTGCTTACTCTTTATCTGCGGGCGGTCCTATTATAAGCCCCAATGCGTCCGTCATGTGCATTACCCCTGTTTGCTCTCATTCACTAAGAAGCAAACCCATCATAGTGGGTGACACAGACACAATAGAAATCACTTTAGAACAAAGTTATGAAGATGCAATTTTGACAATTGACGGTGTTGAAGTAGACAGTATCAATGTTAATAATACAATCAAAATCAAAAAATCCTCTCATAGTATCAATTTTTTACGCTTAAAAGAATCAAGCTTTTATTCAAAATTATTAAATAGACTGCATGGGTTAGTTTAAAAAATCCTAAAAACAAAGGAGAAACATAAATATTTTGAAAAGAAACTCTAGACAGCTTAAAATAATGGAGCTTATTGAGTTAGAAGCAGTACATACTCAAGAAGAAATTGCTAATAAATTGAAAGAAGCAGGCTTTATTGTTACGCAAGCCACTATTTCTAGGGATATTAAATCTCTAGGTTTGTTTAAATTTACCCAAGGTGAAAGCACAAGATACACTAATAATACTAGTATGCACCAACTTAATTCTAAAGCAAATGAGGTTCTATCGGGTGTAATTTATAAGATTTTTGATAAGGGCGGAAATTTGTTTTTAGAGGTAGAAAACGGATGCGGGAAACTTGTTAAACAAGGATTAAAAAAATTGATAGACAATGGCATTGCTATGCTTAGTGATGATGATACAATAGTTGTTTATTTTCATGATGAAGAACAAGCTAAAATTACAGCAAATAAATTGAGGGAGTATTTTTAAACAAATGATTAATAGGTTAATCATCAAAAATTTTGTATTAATTGAAGCAGCAGAATTAGATTTTTGCGGCAAACTAAATGTATTAAGCGGAGAAACGGGGGCAGGAAAATCTATTTTAGTTGATGCCGTAATGCTTCTTTTAGGTGCAAGATATGATAAAAATTTTTTAAGATATGGTGCTGAAAATGGTTTTGTTGAAGCTTTTTTTTCTATAAACAAACATTCTAGAAAAAAATTAGAAAATGCAGAGTTTTTAGATTTAGATAGTTATGGAATTGACCAAGAAATACTGATTAGTAGAAAGTTTTATAATGATGGCAAAAATGAGATTAGGATAAATGGTAAGCAGATTACTTTGAATATGTTAAAACAATTTACACCTATGCTTATTGATATTTATGGACAACATGATTACATAGAATATTTAGACCCACAAGCGCAATTAAGATTAGTGGATTTTTTTGCTGGTGAAAAACTTAATAGTTTTATTAAAAATTGTCAAAATGAATATAAAAAATATACCCTAATTAATAAGGAATTAAAAGAACTCGGACAAGAAGGTGAGAGGGAAAAAATAATAGATTTTTTATCGTACCAAATAAATGAGATAGAAACTGTAAAACTAAAAGAAAACGAAGAAGAAGACTTGATTGCAAAAAGAAAAATTTTATTAAACTCAGAAAAAATTTCTAGCCTAATTAATCAAAGTGCAGACAGTCTTTCTAACTCTGAATTAAACAATGCCTATTCTACTTTAAAAAAATTGCAAGAATATTCACCCGACTTTACAGATTATTCAAATAGATTAAAATCTTTAATAATAGAAGCTGATGATATTTTATCTTCAATCTCAAAATTATCAGACTACTTTTCATTTGAAAAGGATGATTTGGATAAACTAGAAGATAGGTTGTTGCTAGTTAGAAATATAAAAAAGAAATACGGCGATTATACAGACTGTCAAAAATATTTATCTGATGCCACTCATAAATTAAATCGCCTTAAAAATGCCTCAGATGAATATGACAAATTATTAAAACAAAAACAGACTATAATTGCAAATTTATATAAAATATCTAGCACTATATCTGGCATAAGACGCAATGAAGCCGCTATTCTATCTGATAAAATAGTTTCTGAATTAAAACAATTAGGCATGGATAAAGCTAGATTTATAGTGTCTTTTAAAGAATTTCCTAATTTGGAAAATTGTGAAAAATGTTTATCTAACAATGGCTTTGATGATATTGAGTTTTTATTTTCTGCTAATTTAGGTCAACCTTTAAAGCCTTTTTCTAAAGTAGCCTCTGGCGGAGAAATGTCAAGATTTATGCTTGCAATAAAAGTGGTGAGCGGGAATTTTCTAGGAATAGATACATTAATTTTTGATGAAATAGATCAGGGAATCAGCGGCAAGGTAGGGCAGGAAGTAGCAAAAAAATTAGCTGAAATTTCACATTCATCACAAGTACTTTGTGTCACACATCTTTCACAAATTGCATCTATGGCAGACACTCACTTTTTTATTGATAAAATTAATAACAATGATACTACCTACACTAAAATTCAACTGCTTGACCAAAACGGTCAAATTAATGAGATTTCTAGATTATTAGGCAGCATAGGCATAAGCAACACCTCTTGTCAAACTGCTATTGACATGAAAGAATGGAGTAAAAAATTTAAAACAACTATAAAAAATTAAAAATTTTAATAACCAAAACTTACCTTAATATTTATCATAAAAGTTAAGCAAACTATAAATATGTCTAAAAGATTGCTTAAAGGATGCTCACTTTCAATCCTCTTCATCATCTTATTTTTAGTCGCAATTGTCCCTGCCAACCACTTTAATAATGGCAGCAGTTTTTTAGTTCAGACAGAAACCATTGCCACAGAAGCATCACTCATAATCAATCGCAATTTTTTAGGCGGTCTTATATCCAATAAACAACCCGCCCAAAAAACCACCCATCTTGGCGGTTTTCCTATTGCCGTTTCGCTGCAAACTGATGGTGTCATCATAGAACAAATCACTCAAGTTGCCACAGCATATGGAAATATTACTCCAGCTTCCGCTTTAAAACAAGGTGATTTTTTAATAGAATTAAATGGTCAAAGAGTGATTCAATCTGGTGATATTGAAAGAATTTTAGAAAATCTTAATGAAGAAAATAAAAACAAAACTCTGTCAACTAATTTTAATACAAAACGAGATGACTATCTTGGCATGATATTAGATCAATTTATTAGTGAAAGAAATAAAGAACGCCAAAATTTTTCCTCTTTAGGCAAAGTAAGCGCTATTGTATATAGACAAGGAGAGAAGAGAGCATTTGAATTGATTCCTGTTTTAGAAGAGTTGAGCGGGAAATTTAGACTAGGTTTGGTAGTTAGGGATTATATAATGGGTATAGGTATGGTGAGTTTCATAAACGAGGATGGTAGTTTTGGCGCATTGGGACATCCTATTGCTGATAATTTGGCAGGTGTTGTCCCTATTAGAGGCGGTCAGGTTTTTAATTGTGAAGAAGTGAGTATTATTAAAGGTGAAAAAGGCAAGGCTGGTGAGTTTAGGGTTAGGATAAATTCTATGAAAAACCCTATTGGGGTAATTGAAAAAAATACAACAAACGGAATTTTTGGAAAATTTAATGACTTTAATCAAACAATGCGTCGTTTTCATAACGGCAAAAATTTGAATTTATTTGAGGTCACACCAAGAAAAAATGTCAAACTAGGAACAGCATATATTTGCACCACCATTGGCGGCTTAACAGATTTTTATAAGATAGAAATAATACGTACAATTAATCAAAGTAATAATACTGATAAAGGAATAATTTTTAGAGTAGTTGATAAAAGGTTGCTAGATAAGACAGGAGGTGTGATTCAAGGAATGAGCGGCAGTCCAATAATTCAAAATGGTGCAATTGTCGGAGCAGTGACTCATGTGTTTATAAATGACCCCACAAAAGGATATGGTCTGTATATGGAATTTATGAGTGCATAAAATATGCTAAGACAGTTTTTTAAATTGACAATAATTAGTAGACTTTATATATATTTTAAAGTATAATTAATTAGCTATGCCTATAATTTTTGCTTTAGTTTCTGCTGTATCAGCAGGCTTTGTAAGTATATCTATAAAAATTGGACTTAAAGGAGTGGATTCTAATTTAGGTACTTTTTTACGTACACTTATTGTCATCATTTTTGCAGCTATTTTTGCAAGCATTGTAGGTGGTTTTTATACTTTATCAAATATGACTTTATTGGGCTGGATTACATTATCATTTTCAGGAATTTTTACTGCTTTGTCGTGGCTTTGTGGCTTTAAAGCACTTCAAGTTGGTCAAGCGCATAAAGTAATTGTCATTGATAAATTAAGCACAGTTTTGACTATGGGACTTGCAATCATTATTTTATCAGAACCATTTTGGTGGCTTACTTTCGTTGCTATGGGAATCATTTTAACAGGAACAATGCTCATGGTAATAAAACCAAAATCTAAAACCATAGATGACGATATTAATGAAAATTTTAAACCACACAAAATAATAAATGCAAAATCTAAAAGCTGGGTATTATTTGCTATTTTGGCATTGGTTTTTGCTTCATTCACGGCAATACTTGCTTCAATAGGTATGAATTCTGTATACTATGGAAAAGAACCAGTTGCAGCAGGAGCAGCTACATTTTATAGGACTTCTATTGTTGCATTATTATCTTTATGCATAGTTTTAGGCACAAAAAAAATGAAAAACATTAAAACTTTTTCAAGACGCAATTGGATTTTTATAATTATATCAGGAATACTTACAGGTGTGTCTTGGCTTGCATTTTTTGCTGCATTACAAATAGGCAATGTAAGCATAGTTGTTCCAATTGATAGACTAAGCATAATTATTTCTGTAGTTGGTGCAACAATAATGTTTAAAGAAAAATTAAATTGGATAGGCTGGCTAGGATTAGCAGTTTTAACAATAGGCACATTACTTTTACTGATCTAGTCAAGCCACTAAGCGTTGTTGTTTAATATTCACTATAACTGATAACATTTATTTAAAATAAAAAATGATTAATAAAATTATTAAGAGAGGCTTAAAAAATAAATGAAAAATGCAATAAAAATCTTTAATTCTATGCTTTTTCCTGAAAATATTAAGTGCATTGTATGTGATGCTGAACTTAATGAAGATATTAGAGAAAACATATGCAAAAAATGTTCGTTGATTTTGAATACTTCTTTTTGCCTTATTTGCGGGCGAGCAATGAATCATAAAGAGAATTCTGATGATTATAAAGTCATTGCAATAACAAAAAATTTATTAGGATTTGGTTTTTCTGAGCATTGGATTAGGGTTCCTATCTCCAAAAAAGATAAAGATGAAGATAGACTACAAATTGATTATGAGACAGATTTTGAATATGAATTGGGTATTGATCTAATTAATGAAGATTCATTAGATCCACTTCAAGAAGATAATGAACAAGAAAAAGCAATAAATGTATGCCATAATTGTGCACGATATAGTCCAGTGTTTTATAGAGCAAGAAGTAGTTTTATATATAAGAGTGAGATTACTGCTTTAGTATATAGATTTAAATATGGAAATAATAAATATCTTGGCAAACATTTTGCATTATTTATGATGGATACATTCAATCAATATATTAAAGAAGAGTTTGACATAGATTTTATAAGCTTTGTACCCATGACAAAATCAAGACAAAAAATAAGGGGTTATAATCAAGCACAAGTGCTAGCTAAAGAATTATCCATATTATTAAATATTGATTTAATAAATTTATTTAATAGAAATGAAACAAAAAAAGAAAATAAAAATGCCGCTAAATTAACCAAAAAAGAAAGGCAAGAATTTATTAAGGGCAGTATAAATATTAATAATGATATCGATAAAGCTTTATTAAAAGAAAAGACAATTCTATTAATTGATGATGTTTTCACTACAGGAACAACTAGCAATGAGTGTGCTAAAAAATTAAAACAAACCTTAAACATAAAAACAATAGTTTTGACATTAGCAGCAGCAACAGCTTGACAAATAAAAAAATTAAAGGTATAATGAATATCTATGAAAGAAATTAAAATTACATTAAAAGACTTATCGGTTATAGAGGTACAATTAAACTCTAGTGCATTAGAAGTAGCTGCAATAATTTCAGAGGGTCTAGCAAGAGTAGCATTAGCATGCAAAATTGACGGTGTTTTATCAGATCTTAGGACACCATTAACTAAAGATTGTGCCTTAGAGATTTTGACATTTAAAGATGAAGAGGGGAAAAATATTTATCGTCATTCTTGTGCTCATATTTTAGCAATGGCGGTCAAATCAATCTATCCTGATGTCAAATTAGGGATTGGTCCGCACATTAGAGACGGTTTTTATTATGATTTTGATTTTCCTTCTCCTATTACACAAGAAGATTTTGTACACATTGAAGCAGAAATGCAAAATATAATCAAAGCTGATTTGCCGATTACAAAAATTATCGTACCTAGAAAAAGCGCATTATCTCAAATGCGTGCTTTTGAAGAGTCATACAAAATTCAATTGATTGAAGAAATATCAAAAGATAATGATATTTTCTTTTATAAGATGGGTGATTTTTCTGAACTTTGCTCAGGACCTCATATTAGCTCTACGGGCAAAATTAAAGCATTTAAATTGACTCAACTTGCAGGAGCATATTGGAGAGGCAGTGAAAAAAATAAAATGCTGACAAGAATTTATGGTACATGCTATGAAAAGAAAGCAGACTTAACAGAACATCTAGAGCGTTTAGAAGAAGCCAAAAGACGAGATCATAATAAGCTAGGCAGAGAGTTAGGATTTTTTATGACTGAAGAAAAGATTGGTCAAGGTTTGCCGCTATTAATGCCAAAAGGGGCAAAGTTTTTTCAAATATTACAACGTTTTGTTGAAGATGAAGAAGAAAGAAGAGGCTATGTATTAACAAAAACTCCATCATTTGCAAAAAGTGATTTATATAAAATTAGCGGTCACTGGGATCATTATAAAGATAGTATGTTTATTATTGGAGAAGAAAATACTGTTTCTATCACACATAATACCCTTCAAAAAGCAAAATCCGACCATGTTTTTGCATTAAGACCGATGACTTGCCCATATCAGTATATGATTTATAAAAATGGCTTGAAAAGCTATAGAGACTTGCCCATTAAATACAATGAAACAGCAGCTCTTTTTAGAAATGAAAACAGCGGCGAAATGCACGGTTTAATCAGAGTACGTCAGTTTCATTTGTCCGATGGTCATGTAATTTGCACGCCTAGTCAACTTGAAAAAGAATTTAAGGATTGTTTTGAGCTATCTATTTTCTTTTTAGATAAAATCGGAATGCTGGGTGATGTATTTTTTAGATTCTCTAAACGTGATTTGCAAAAGGATAAATATATAGGGAGTTTAGATACTTGGAATTTAGCAGAAAGTTCAATGAAAAATATTCTAGATTCAATGAATATCGAGTATACTGAAGCTGAAGGTGAAGCAGCATTTTATGGACCTAAATTAGATATTCAGTTTAGAAATGTATACGGAAAAGAAGATACTTTAATGACTATTCAAGTGGATTTATTTTTGAGTGAAAAGTTTGACATGACTTATGTTGCTGAAGGTGGTGAAAAAAAATATCCTTATATTATTCATAGGTCGGCATTTGGCTGCTATGAGAGGGTGATGGCGGCATTAATAGAAAAATATAGCGGATCGCTGCCTCTTTGGATGTCACCAATGCAGATAGCTATTTTGCCTGTAACAGATAGGGCTATTGTTAGGGCAAAAGAAATTGAAGCGGAGTTAAAGTCTGAAGGATTAAGATGTGAGGTAGACTATAGAAATGAAAAGCTTGGATTTAAGATAAGGGCAGCTCAGGTCGAAAAAATTCCTTATATGCTTGTTTTAGGAGATAAAGAAATTGAGAATAACATGATTGCAATAAGAGAACGTCACCAAGGAGATTTAGGTACAATGACATTAAAGGATTTTTTAAAGAGAATTAAAAAAGAATTAAAGTAAATTAACATAATTGCATTGCTACTATTAGTAGCAATGCAATTACTAATTGTGGCAGTTTATAACAATAATATTGTTGTCATTTTGAAAGCTTTATAGTATATTATAAAATAGTTAATTAGCTATAAAAAACTTAAAGGAGGAATAAAAATGTCAAACAATAACATATGCACTTGTCCAACTTGCAACTGCCCAAATTGCCCTTGCACACCAACAGAATGTAAATGTCTACCAGAATGTAACTGCAGTTGCAAATGCAATAAACAATAATAATTATGGATGCTAAGATAGTAGGAATACGCATTATGGAGGGACGCAAGAAATTGGGTCTCTCTAGAGTGCAATTTGCTTTAAAAGTCAATATAAGCCAGCAAGCTGTAGGCAAGTGGGAACGAGGTGAAAGTTTGCCAGATATTTTTATGCTTGCAAAAATTGGTGAAGTAATTGGAATCACAGACATGTGCTATTTTGTAGGTAAAGATCCATGCGTTTGCGACTGCGGCTGTTGTCCTTGTTGCATAAAATGAAACTGCTTTCATTTTTAGATAAATTTCTACAAAAATTCTTATAATTCCTTAGTCTAGAAATATTAAAATTATATACATGACAAGGAGCATTGTTATTACATCAGGCAAGGGCGGAGTAGGCAAAACTACGCTTGCTGCTATGTTGGGCAGAACACTAGGATTATTAGGTCTTAGAGTTTTATTAATTGACACAGACATGGGTCTAAATAATCTTGATGTTGTCATGGACATAGAACGCAAGGTTGTTTTTGATATTGTAGATGTTTTAAATGGAAAATGCAGATTAAAGCAAGCCTTAGTTGAAGATATCATAGAAGGTGTTTTTATATTGCCTTCTAATCACACCTATGACAAATCAAACATAACATCAGCTACCTTGAGGAATTTAATACAAAACCTAATAGGCTTTGATTTTTGCATACTAGATTGTCCAGCGGGAATTGAAGCAGGATTCCATAGAGCAGTAAGTGCAGCCAATGAAGCAATTGTAGTATCCACTCCGCATCTATCAGCACTTAAAGATGCAAATAAAGTGCTGTCAATTTTACAATCATATAAAATGAATACTAGCTTAGCATTAAATAGAGTACGAGGTGATTTAATTGTAAGTGGAGATTATTTGTCACCTTTGGATATTAAAAATAGTTTATCCGTACCTTTGATTGGAGTCGTACCTGAAAATGATGATATAGGAATTTTTTCTAATCAAGCACTAAATAAAAATAATGCAGCCTTTAATGCAGCAATGATGATGGCAAAAAATTTGATATACGAAAGTGAAAATTTATTTGATACTACAAAGGCGTTTAAAGGTTTCTTTGGGCGTTTAAAAAGAAAGGGAAGGAGACAAAAGTAATGAAACATAATAGGGTACTACTTAATAGGTTGAAAGAGAATATAGGAGATAATAGGGGTTGTTCGCAATTATTTTTAAAGGTATTAAAAAGTGATTTAGCAAGATTATTAGGACAATATATGGCATTTGAAGGCTTAGAATTAGCTATAATTCCAAATAACGATAGATTTGACATGCAAGTCCAATTAAACATAAGCCAATTTTTTGAACTAGGTAAAGGTGTGGAATAATAATTTCTGTTAACTCATATACATAGTGCATGGACAAGTATGAGGGCATGAATAAACCTAAATGCATATCATATGCATTAGAATACAAGGTTTTAAATAAGACAAATAAATTGATAGAAAAGCAAGAATTTAAGCATCCCAAATCAATAAATAAAACTAAATCTTTTCTAATTTTTAGATTAATAGCTTGTGTGCTATTACTTGTTTTTCCGCTTGCCGCAAGATTTACCAATCTATCAATTGCACATACAATAAATGATTTTTTAATAAGAGAATTAACAAGAGAAGTAAACTTACCGTTTATAAATGCTGATGCAGATTATTGTTACCATGAAAAAATTTAAAGAAAAAACAGCAAAAATAGAAGGTAAATTAAAGTTTAAAATCTCGCCACTATTAATAATAATGGCAGCGATATTTTTTTTGCAAAACAGCGGATATTTATTTATTTCATACATGATAGCAGTGATATTTCATGAGTTTGCTCATGCAGAGGTTGCAAATAAATTAGGGTATCGTTTAATAAAATTTAACCTAAACCCATATGGTGCATCCTTAATAGGCGAATTTGAATCAGTAAAAAATCGTGATGAAATTCTCATAGCCTTAGCAGGTCCACTTGCAAATTTAGCCCTCATAATTATAAGTGTAGCCCTTTGGTGGGTCTTTCCATCAACCTATTTTATCACACTATATTTTGTAACCGCCAATATTTTTATATCTTTTTTCAATCTTATACCTGTTTTTCCTTTAGATGGCGGCAGAATACTGCTTGCTTCATTATCATTGAAAATGCCAAGAAACATAGCATATAAAAGAATGAGAATATTTGGCTTTATCTTATCTATCTTTTTAATCACAGCATTTATTTTATTTGCCATCATCGGTTTTTTAAATCTCACCTTTGCTATAACTGGTGTATTTGTCTTATTGTCCTCAGCTTTTCCTGATAAAAGTTCATATTATCAAAGACTTTATTCAATGGCATCAAGAAGCAAAAATTTAAAAAAAGGATTAATCACAAGAGAAATCCTAGTTTCAAACACAGCAACAATTTTACAATTAACAAAGATGCTTTCAGGCAGCTATTTTACTAAATTTATAATCGTTGACGAAAAATTTAATATGCTATTAAAAATCAATGAATTTGAATTAGAAAAACTTAGTCTAAATAATAAAATTGATTTACCGCTTATTGAGTTAAATCATACTTAAACGCTGCTATTAAAATATATATTATTTTAATAGTTTATTTCTTTAACTCTTTTTATTTCAGCCCCTAAACCTATTAAATCATCTTCTATTTTATAATAACCTCTGTCAATATGCTCTAATCCATGGATTATACTTGTACCTTCAGCACTTAACCCACCTATAATCAAGGCCGCTCCGCCTCTTAAATCCTCTGCCGCAACTCTAGCTCCATTTAATTTTCCAACACCACATACAACTGCACTTTGCCCAATACATGCAATATTTGCTCCCATTTTCCTTAACTCTCCAATATATCTAAATCTGTTTTCAAATAATCTTTCATTTAAAATGCTTTGACCCTTACCTCCGCAAAGCGCAGCCACCAATTGTGACTGCATATCCGTAGGAAATCCTGGATAAGGCTGTGTCACAATGTCTCCTACGCCTTTTAAAGCTTTACTTGAAATCATTTCAATACTATTAGTCAAATAATCTTTTCCTGCTTTAAATTTAAAAATAACACCAGCCTCTTTTAAAACTTCAACGATGCTATAAACATGTGCAATATTAAGTCCATCTATTTTGATTTTTCCGCCCGCACTTGCAGTCGCACATAAATATGTGCCCGCTATAATCCTATCTAATATTGGACTATATTCGCCTCCGCTTAAACTCTTTACCCCTTCAATCAAAATACTGTCTGTTCCTGCTCCAAAAATTTTACCGCCTATACTATTTATAAAATTAGCCAAATCTACAATTTCAGGCTCTTTTGCCGCACCATTGATTAAAGTACTTCCTTCTAATAAAGTGCCAGTCATCATTAAATTTTCTGTTGCACCTACTGAAGGAAAAGATAAATTTACAATACCACCCTTGATATCTTTTGCATCAAAGTTTATAGTTTCTTGCTCATTAGATGCATCAATTTTTACTCCTAAATCATTTAATCCTTTTAAGTGCAAATCAATAGGTCTTAATCCGATATTGCACCCGCCTGGCGCACTTATGACTGCTGTTTTAAATCTTGATAAAAGCGGTCCTAAAATAAAAATTGAAGAACGCATTGATTTAGTTAAATAATTATCTAACTCAAGTGGCTGCACTCTTTCACAATTGACAACAATATCACCATCAATAAACAAAACATGTGCTCCAAGCGATTTTAACACTTCAATCATGGATAAAACATCTAAAAATGGTGCGCAATTTTTTAAAACAACTGTATGCTTTGTCATAATACATGCTGCTAAAATAGGCAAAATAGAGTTTTTTGCCGCTGTCAATTTAATTTCGCCCCTTAGTTTTTTTCCGCCTTTAATATGTAAAACCATACACCCATAATATGATAATTTTAGCTAAAGTGTTACCTAGTGATAAAGCAACAAAAAATAAATCGCTAAAAAAATTATGTTTTTTTTGTTTTATCCCATAATTCGTGTGTTTTCTTATTGTATAAAAGATAGACGATGTATGTATACATTGAATTTGTAATTATAGACAACCTTGTTATTACTGCTTTAATTGCTTTAATTTCATATAGGATATTAAGGGTGTCTGTTTCAAAAAAAAGAGTAGCACTTGCAAGCATAATAGCAACTATAATTGCTGTCTTTTACCCATTTATTTATGCACATTTTTTACTTTTATTGTTATTAAGGATAGTCGTGGCTAGCATCCTCTCACTTATCCTATTCATAAAAAAAGCTCCAATACTTAAAGGCGCAATCATTTTCTTGCTATCAACTGCTACGCTTGCAGGCATCATATTCATGCTGGGCTTTATCATATTAGGATCTGCTAATAATGCACTCTACTCACCATTTTTAGAATTCCCAATAGGATTATTTTTTCTAATTCCCATGCTAATTTATTATCCAATAAAATCCTTAATCAAAGGCGTATCAAAATCAAGGTCTACAAATGAATTTTATTATAATTTCGAATTTATAGCACTAGATAAAAAAATTAAAGGGAAAGGATTTTTAGATTCAGGTAATTTTTTAAGCGATGATAAAAGCGGACTACCAGTAGTAGTAATCTCTTCAAAGCTTACATTGAAAATTCTATCTCAAGAACAGCTTTTTTTAATAGCAACTAATAAAGGAGAACAAATTCAAAAAGAAGCACGCTATTTAAACATAACCACAATTGGCAATAATAGCAAATTATTGATAATAAAAGCCAAAAAATTTAAGGTATATTTGGACAAATCCAAGAATATAATGAGTGAGGTCATGCTAGGCTTGTCGCTAAATGAAATAGGGCAGGCAGATGCACTTTTATCACCGCTGTTAATAAACATTTAAGGAGAAATTTTATGAAACAATTTTTTAACAAAATCATAAACTTTTTTAGACGAATTTTTAGTCAAAAAAATAGCAATTTTTTGCATTATATAACAAGCGGAGAGGCTTTGCCTATGCCGCTTGAATCTGAATTAGAAGCAGAAACGATAAAAGAGTTTTCCTTAGGCAATTTGGACGCAAAGAGAAAACTAATTGAACATAATTTAAGGCTAGTGGTCTATATTGCAAAAAAGTTTGACAACACAGGAGTAGATCCAGAGGATTTAATTTCTATTGGGACAATTGGTTTAATTAAGGCTGTAGCATCTTTTGATGCTGCAAAAAATATAAAATTGGCTACATATGCATCAAGATGTATCGAAAATGAAATTTTGATGCATTTAAGAAAAATTGTTAAAATAAAATCTGAAGTATCTTTAGATGAGCCTTTAAATGTAGATTTTGAGGGAAATGAGTTGTTAATGAGTGATATTTTAGGCACAGAAGTAGATTTAGTTAGTAAAAATATTGAAAATAAGACAGAGCATAATTTATTATGGGCTGCAATAAATAAACTAAATAAGAGAGAAAAAGTAATCATGCAAATGCGATTTGGATTAGCAGAGCATGAAGAAAAAACGCAAAAAGAGGTTGCCGATTTATTGGGAATCTCTCAAAGTTATATATCAAGACTAGAAAAAAAGATTTTCTTTAGATTAAAAAGGGATATAGCAAAAGTTTTATAATATCACTCTAATATAGTTTGCTTTAATTTTATTATGTATTATCATATAGATATATATGTATGCTGATAATTTACAAAATGAATATAAAAAACTGTTCACATTAGATAATGAAAAATTTCCATTGAACTGGGCAAAAACATGGGAACAAAATTTATCAAGAAACAAATTAGAGAATTTTATTCCACCGACAATCCCATTTATCGGCAAAAATTATGAAAAATATAAAATTTTGATTTATGCAAGTGCAGAAGTTTTGACATGTAATAATCACATAAAATATTTATCTAGTTATGGAGGTAAAATCACCAATAGACACCGGCATCGCTTTGATAATCCAAAAAATAAAGAAGAGATTGATAATTTTTTTCCTAATGTAAATTGTCAACCCATAACAAACGGAGCACTTACTCTATCCGCAGCCTATATTTGTCAAAAAGCAAATATACTTGATATACCTAATAATCCTAGAGATTTTTTAGAAAATATTGCTTTTGGAAACTTCGGAAAATTTTCTATTGATGGAAAATCAAATTTAGATTATGCAAATAAAGCGTATTATCTAAATGCATCTTTAGACTATATAGAAACAGATTTAAAAATTTTAGAACCTAATTATCTAATCATAACTGCAGCAACTACACAAAAAAAGAATGTAAAAAAATTATTAAATGATTCTTCCATCACACCAAACAATATATTTAAAATATATCAAATGAATTTTAATAATATATGCAACACTAATAGAATAAACAAAAATGATTATGTTCCACTAACAGAAAATGAGCTTTCAAAAATAAATCCACACTTTCCGATTTGGCACAAACATTTAGACATTAAATCTATTACCACAAAAAATGACCCTGACTCTAAAAAATATTATAAAGTATATGCCTATCTTAATGAAGAAGTATTAACAAAGGAGAAAACTGCAAATGAAATTTGAAATTAAATTCACAATAGAAACCGAAGATGAAAACTTACCGCTTAAAGAATTTAAAAAGATTGCTAATGGATCAATAATGAGTTTAAGGATTTGACGCCTGAATGAAAAATAATAGGGGAATACAACACAGAAAATACTTAAAAATATATTCGAGACTAAAGCAATATCAACAAGTTTACTTCAAAGAAAGTTTAAACTAAGGTTTGCAAAAGCCAACTATAATAGATTTCTAGAAGAAAAAAGATATATCGGCACAAAAGATTGTAATGAACCGATAAATCCCAGAGAAATTTTTATCAAAGAATCTAATTTTAAAATTTAATTTTCTTGCTTTTCTAAAGCGTCTTTAACTTGCATTAAGCGAGCTAAGGCGCTTCTTTCATTTTCATCTAATTTCATCTGAATATAAGAAATAGTTTCATTTAATTGCGGAATCATTATATGCTCTAAAGCATTTACTCTGCGTCTAGTTTTTTCAATCTCGACAGATAATAAGCTGCAAGCTTTTTCTTTTTGGGCTAATTCAAATAGTTTTAATTTAAGTGATTGCATAGATAAAACTGCTTCATCTAATTTAGGCACTGTCATATTTAATGAATAATTAAATATTGATTTATTGCTATCATCTTCATCATCAACTATGCTATATTTAGGAATACTTACACCCATTATACTTTTTTGTTCTACTGCAATTTTCATGCTAAACTTGGGCACATTAAATATATTTTCAATCAAAGACACATCAGATATAGCTCTAGCAAAAACAAATTTTTCTAAAGTGCTTTTTAATTTTATATCAAGTTCATTTCTTAAAAGTTTTGCATCTTTAGCCAACTGCAAAAACTGCCGAATCATCTCATCCGACTTATCTTTTAATAGCTTATGCCCCTTAATCGCCGCCTTAAGTCTAGTCTTGCATTTATTAAGCTCTATTCTAGTAGGGTTTACTTGCAATCGTACCATTAATTATTTCCTATAATATTTTTCAATGAATTGTTCTTTAACCCTCTTTAATTCACTTGCAGGAAGCATTTTCATTAAATTCCAGCCAAGCTCTAAAGTATCTTCAATACTTCTATTCAAATTAAATCCTTGACCTATATATTGTTTTTCAAACTCTTCTGCAAATCTAGCATACTTTCTATCTAATTCAGTCAACGCCGCCTCACCCAAAATTGCAGCCAATTCCTTGTTATCTTTGCCAGTTGCATACGCACTAAACAACTGATTCATCGTATCCGCATGGTCTTCTCTAGTCTTTTTATCACCAATTCCTTTGTCTTTCAATCTTGATAAACTCGGCAATACATCAATTGGGGGAGTAACTCCCTGCTGATGCAGCTGTCTTGATAAAATTATCTGTCCTTCAGTTATATAACCCGTTAAATCAGGTATAGGATGTGTTTTATCGTCTTCTGGCATCGTCAAAATAGGTATCTGAGTAATAGAACCCCTTTTCCCTTTAATTTTGCCTGCTCGCTCATACAATGATGCTAAATCCGTATACATATACCCAGGATACCCACGACGGCCTGGCACCTCTTTTCTAGCAGCTGAAACCTCTCTTAAAGCCTCTGCATAGTTAGTAATATCCGTAATAATAACTAAAACATGCATACCTTTTTCAAACGCTAAAAACTCAGCAGCAGTTAAAGCCATTCTTGGTGTAGCAATCCTTTCAATCGCAGGATCTGATGCTAAGTTGACAAACAAAACAGCACGTTCAATTGCCCCTGTTTTATTAAAATCACTGATAAAAAAATCCGCTTCTTCATGAGTAATACCAACTGCTGCAAAAACTACTGCAAAATCATCATCTGAATTTTTAACAGCTGCTTGTCTTGCTATTTGAGCAGCTAAATTTGCATGAGGCAAACCGCTTGCAGAAAAAATAGGCAGCTTTTGACCTCTTACAAGTGTATTTAATCCATCTATTGCTGATACTCCTGTTTGAATAAATTCATCAGGATAATCTCTGGCGTATGGATTAATAGGAGTCCCATTAATATCCAGTCTCTTATCTGGGATTATATTTGCTCCGCCATCAATTGGTTTACCCATTCCATTAAAAACTCTGCCTAGCATATCCATTGATACATCAAGCTCTTGCCCACGACCTAAGAAACGTACTTTTGAAGAAGATATTTTTAAACCCCTATTAGAATCAAACAATTGTACCAAAGCATAATCTTTATGTGCCTCAAGCACTTTGCCTTTTCTTTTTTCACCATTTTCTTGCTCAATTTCTACTAATTCATTATATTTTATGCCACTCACTCCTTCTACAAGCATAAGCGGACCTGCAACATTGGCAATGGTTTTATATTCTTTATGCATCAAAATCCCCTTTAAACTGTTTTCTTAATTCAATCATAGTTTCATCAAATTCTGATAATTTTTTAATAATTTTTGCCCTAGCAATTTTATTTCTTATATCTAAATTTAATAACTTTTCAATATCCATTCCATTTTCTAAAGCATTTTGTCCTAATTTATAAAACTCTATAATTAATTTCAAAATATTGAATTGACAGTCTAAGCTAGTAAAAGAATCTGCATCAAAAAAAGCATTCTGGTGCAAAAAATCTTCTCTAATAGATTTAGCCGTCTCCATAGTTAACCTATCTTTAGGTGACAATGCGTCCATTCCCACAAACCTAACAATCTCTAACAGTCTTGTTTCTTCATGCAATAAATTTGCTGTTATATACTTTAAATCATTAAATAAAGGATCAACATTTTTATCATACCAACTATTTAAGCGATCAGAATATAATGAATAACTTGTATTCCAATCAATTGCAGGGAAGTGGCGCTTATATGCTAAGCTAGCAGATAATCCCCAAAAAACCTTGATTATGCGCATTGTACTTTGCACAACAGGCTCTGACATATCACCGCCTGGGGGAGAAACAGCTCCAATCGCAGTAATAGAGCCTTGGCGTTTTTCACTTCCTAATAAATCTACTACACCCGCTCTTTCATAAAATTCTGATAGTCTTGAAGATAAATAAGCTGGATATCCTTCATCGCCTGGCATTTCTTCTAATCTAGCACACATCTCTCTTAAAGCCTCTGCCCATCTAGAAGTAGAGTCTGCCATAACAGCAACATTATAGCCCATGTCTCTAAAATACTCTGCTATAGTTATCCCTGTATAAATACTTGCTTCTCTAGCCGCAACAGGCATGTCAGATGTATTTGCAATTAATACCGTACGATTCATAAGGCTATGCCCAGTTTTAGGGTCAATAAGTTTAGTAAACTCATTTAATACATCAGTAATCTCATTGCCCCTTTCGCCACAACCAATATAAACAACTATATCAGCATCTGCCCACTTAGCTATTTGGTGCTGTACAACCGTTTTACCAGAACCAAACGGCCCAGGAACAGCAGCAACACCGCCTTTAGCAATAGGAAAGAGGGTATCTATTACTCTTTGTCCTGTAACAAGCGGAGCATAAGGAGCTTTTTTTTGTGCATAGGGACGCCCTTTTCTAACAGGCCAATGTGATAACATGCTAATTTTAAACTCAATCCCAGATTCATTTTTAATTAAAGCGATAGTTTCTTCAACTGAAAAAGCACCATCAAAAATTTTGTTAATTTTGCCTTCTATACCAAACGGAATCATTATTCTATGCTCAATAATCTCATTCTCTTGCACAACTCCAATTATATCCCCAGATTTAACAATATCACCAACTTTTTTTAATGGTTCAAATTTCCATTTTTTTTGTCTATCTAAAGGGTCAACTTTTAAACCTTTATCAATATGATTTCCGTATTGAGAATATAACGCTTTTAAAGGACGACCGATTCCATCAAAAATACCGCCGATTAAACCAGGACCTAATTCAGTAGATAATGGCATATTAGCAGAAACCACTTCTTCACCTGGCCCAATTAAACTGGTGTCCTCATAAACTTGAATGGACGCCTTGTCTTTTTTTAATTCAATTATCTCACCAATTAGCTTTTTATCAGAAACATAAGCTAAGTCAAACATTTTTGCATCCGACATACCTTCTGCTATAATAAGTGGTCCTGATACCTTGATAATTTTTCCTTTCATTGTTTCTAGCTCCTAAAAATTGTGTCAGAGCCCATTGCTTGCTCTATATCTTTTTTGAGTAAATCAATTGTTTGCTTGCTTGTTAAAGAGGGGATAGTGATTATTGCAAGATGAGAATGCACCCTTAAATTGATAATTTGGTCTAGGATTAATGATGCTAGATTTTCTAAAATGAAACAAACAACGTAGTTTTCATCAAGTAACTTTAAAATATCAAGAGTTTGATTAGCATCATTTGCTAAAAAAGTATCTGCACCTATAGTTTTAAACGCTATTGTACTATCTATATCTCCTATAAATGCGAATTTTTTATTACTCATCAGAAAAACTCCATAAATGGTCTAAATTGGGATTAATATTATTTTTTAATAAAATAAGGATATATCTAATGTTTTTGATTTCAAACAACTTAGAAAAGAAGAATCTAAGAAATGGACCATTTCTTAAAAAATTATGTTGATTATGTTTTAATTTAGAAAAAACTTGATTTTTTTTTAATATAGCAAAATTCTCAAAATCATATTCTTTTAATAAATTAACAGCATCTGAATATCTATAATCTTCAGCATCAAATTCTTCTAAATTTAAAAAACCACCATCAATATACTCATCAAAATTCTCTTTAAAACTAATGCCTATTTTCTTTGACCTATAAAATGTCAACAGATTGATTAAATCTATATCTGTTCTAACTAAATCAACAAAATGTTTACCCAATTTTTGAGTTAAATGCAGTCTTTTATCAAAACGCTCTTTTATATTTATACTTATTTGAAAATCTAAAAAAGTTAACAAAAACTCTGTTAAATACTTACATAATGAATATTCATTAATAAAATCAGTTAATTTTTTAATAGGGTATTTAATTAATGCATCTACATCATCATTAACAGAATTAGTCTTAAAAAAATTTATTGCAACCAATCTTTTAATAGCCTCATCATAGTTTAATGAAACAATTTGTTTGAGTCTAGACCTACTCAAAAGATTGCCAGCCTCATATTCTGCGGCTGTATTTGCATAAATATTTTTGCTACTCATTAAATAAAATCCTTGCTATATCTGTTTGTTTTTCAAACCTAATTAAATTAATTAATGCATCGATTGTTAAATTTTTATCATAACTTTTTCCTTCTAAAATAATCCCACCCTCATTGTCATGTGTTTTTTCACTAACATGTAATTTCAATTTGCTTTTTAAGTTTAAAGTATCAATAAACCCTTTAGGGATTCTTTTTATATCATATTTAGCAAAAACCACCGCATCGTCATTTTCAGCATATTTAACAATCAATTTTTCTAAAAAATCTAAATATGCTTTATCCGCCAGCGCTAAAATACTCTTTTTTGCCTCATTAAAAACTCTATCTACTAAATCTTGTTTGATTTTTAATATAGCATTTGATATCTTAATCTTAGACATAGTCTGATTTTGATCTAAAATCTTTTTATTTTCTAAAATCTCTTTTTCAAAATACTTCTGTGCACTATTATTTAACTCATTTTCAAAATCTCTTAAAATAGCCGCTTGTCCTTTATCAGCAACCTCAATAATATTTTTCGCATATTCTTTTGCATTATTAATCAATTTTTCACTTATATTTTGGCTCATACTCTAATTACCAGTCTAAATAAATTTAAATTGCATACAGTGCTAGCTATACACTCATAGGTATAATAATAAACTTGAGGAGTATACAAAGGAGGTGGCTCTGTTGGAACAGGATAATAATACATATTGATAAAAAGTACACCAAGCATACTTATTAAAAATCCAAACAACGCAAAAACCTCTGACGCTGAAATAATTAATATACAGTTACCAAAAGTTTTATTTTGCTTTGCAAAAAGACTCACAGCCGTCACACCTACATTTCCTTGAACAACCGCACTTACCCCGCCAATTATTGCAACAGGCAAGCAAAGCATCATAATAGCTAAACCTGTATTTGTAGACAATGCCAAAAGTTCTGCACCAGGCATGACACCTATACGCATCAACAGCATGAAAGCAACCGTAAGACCATAAATAGTTTGAGAAGACGGCAGCAAAATCAAAATTAACAGCCTAGAGAATAACTTTGGCTCTTTAGCTAAAACTGCATTTGCAGCAGACCCAATTTTAGTAACAGCTATTGATGAGCCTATACCCGATACTATAATAGCAAGAGCAGCCCCCAAAAGTGCTAATGCAACACCTAATGTCATGATTATTAACTCCTTTTTTTTAATTTATACTAAATTTACATATTTAGTATTAGATCCAAGCGGCATAAAAAATCTTCCGTTTCCATCATAAAATTTTCCAAAAAATTCAACATATTGCAATCTTATATCATGCACATATGCCGCCAGCGCAGCTAATGCAAAGTTAAACAAATGCAAAACTATTAATGCAATAGCCCCCAGCACAACCCCCACAGCAGGGATAGCAAACAACATCATGCCAATCTGATTAAAAGCCATTGCAATAGCTCCACTAGCAAGAGCCAACCCAAATAATCTAGAATAACTCAATACATCAGAGAATAAATTTATTAACTTATAAAGCCCGCCAAATCCGCCTGCAATTTTTCCTGCAATGCTAGGTGCACGGCGTCCGCCAGTTAATAAAATCCCAACTAAACTAGCTATAAGCATAATAATAGCAATAATTGAAAATGGGAATGTAGTATTTTCAAACAGCATAGGCATTAAAAAAAGTAAGATTCCGATAAAAAGCATATACATAAATACAGAATCAAACAATCCGTCTAGTATTTTTAAAAAGCCTGCTTTTTTATTTCGGCTAAAAGCAACATCCGCTTTAATTGTCTTAATTGTCCTAAGCGTATAGCCTGTCAATAAATGCACTACTCCTAAAGATAGTGAGAAAATCAACATCATTACAGGATCATGCATAGGATTAAACCAAAGAGCAGGGAAAGAATCAATTGCAAATACCCCACCAAATAAAAGACCAAAAATTATTCCGCTTATACCACAAATTCCTAGCATCAAAACCATACGCTTTAACGGAGTAGCTATTTTTTTTGATAATAAACCCACTAGTATACCACCCACAGCCATTATTAATCCATATCCCGCATCTGCTAACATAATTCCAAAAAAAACAAAAAAGAAGATTGACATAATAGGGGAAGGGTCACCTTCTCCATAAGTAGGCGCTCCATATCCTGTAGTAACAGACTCAAAGGGCTTAAATAATTTTTTATTGACAGCCAATGACGGGGGAGAGTCACTTAATTTAACAGCACGAGATTCTAATTCTAAGTTAGGAATATTTTCATTTAAAGTGCTTTTAATTTGATTTAAAGCAGCCGATGGTACCCAACCTTCAATTATAACAGAATTTTCTTGCGTAATAAAAATATTTGAATCAGCATGCTCTTGTTCAATTTCTAATTCTATTGCATCATGCAAAATTTTTAAATTAGCCAGTTCATTTTGATAAGCCAAAGCCTTTTTAATTAATACTACATCATTTAAATCTGCTTCATCAATTTGTACTATATTTTGGTTGATTAGTTCTTTTGCTGTCAAATCATAATCATATGTGCATATGTCAAAACTTTGCGAATCAAGTTTTCTTAAAAGCCTTGGTTTGTCTTCAATTTTGCAAATAATACCCAATACAGATAATTCACTAGAGTCAAATTCTTGAACATAACAATCAAATTTTTTAAAAAATTCTTTATCAATTAAAGGCTGCGAAACTGCTAAAATTGCACTTGATGTACGAGTATCTTTAAATTTAGAAAAAGAAATATCAATATTTGAAAATTTCATTAAATCTATATTTAATTCAGTTAAGTCTTTAATTTTATTTTTTAAGCTGTTTCGTTTCTCTTCAATGTCTTTTAATTCATCACAAATTTTGATTAAACCATCTTTATTAATTGATTCAATTTGTTCAAAAGATAAATTAATTTTAATCTTTGAATTAGAATCTTGTTCAATATTAAAAGGTTCAATATCATCACATAATTTTTTATTTAACTCGGATGCTTCTAGCATCAAATCTTCTAAATATTTGATTGCAAAAACTATTTTTGATTGATTTTTAATCAATTCATCATTAATTTGACTCAATTTATATTCATCTGTTTCAATATCTTCAGCTTTTGCAATCTCAAAACAGCCGCTTTTTGTTAGCAGCCTTAAAACCGATTTTTTATCACTACAATTAGCGATAATTTTTAAATAGCTCATTTTAACAGTAGCCATTTTTTCTAACCCTGCTTTAACAAATAATAAAAAATATTATCCAAACTTTTATCACTTAACAGCAATTTTCATTAATACATCAATAACAAAATCTTTTGCCTTTGAAATATTTTTCTCTGCCATATCGTATGTCTTTCTAGCCTCTAAATCTGCATTTTTATTGGTTTCGTCATTTAACTTTAATAATTCATTTTCAAAATTTTTGTATTCTGCATTCAGTTTATATTTTTGTTCACTCTCAATTTTCTTAACCAAATCAGCTTTTTTATCATCAATAGATAAATTAATTTCATTTGCCTTATTAACAGCATTTTCTTCAATAAAAATTATTTTGTCTATCAATTCATTTATCATAAAATTAAGTATATCCTATTTTTTTTTATGTGTCTACTAAAAAACAAAGGAAATGCCTTTTATTTTAGCATTTCCCTTAAAAAATTATCATTGATTTAAAATCTATTTGCTTTGCTTTTTGATCAAAACTTTTAAGACAATCATTAAACCCACTCCAGCTGCTGCGCATGCCGCACCAATAATAAATGCCGGGTACATATAATTTGCATTTTGATAATCAACAGCTCTATTTGCAAATACCCCTGCAATTTGTGATGATGCTATTGCCCCTATACCAAATCCTAATAATACAAAACCATAATTAGTAGCCAAGTTTTTTGTACCAAATGCGTCTGCTGTCAAAGTAGGAAAAGTAGATAAAATTCCGCCATAGCATAAACCTATTAATGCAGCCACAACAAAGATAACCCAAGATCCAATTGCTAATCCAGTAAGCAAAAATAATATGCCACTTGCTGCTAACAATATTAATATAGTATTAATACGACCAATCTTATCACAAACAAAACCCCATAACAATCTTCCGCCTGAATTACATGCAGATATAGCCATTACGCCAATCGACAATGCTAATCCTCCCACCATCAAAGCATTATCAAGCCCTGTCAACACCTCAATAGGCCGCATAAATGCAATTATCATTTGTCCGCCGATTACTGCAAGCATAAATGTAAACATAATGAGATAAAATTTAGGATTTTTAAGCATTTCTATAGCAGTAAAATCTTTTTTGACAGTTGACGATTGGTAAGCAGTGATTGGATTTAGAGTAATTTCATCATCAGTTATAGAAGATTCAATTAAAACAATTTCTTCTTGCTGGCATTCTACATTTTCAATTACTGCCTCTTCAACTTGTGCTGTACATTGTGCATTATGTATTATATCCGTTGGCGGATGCTTTAAAAACAAACTACCCAATGTGCAAATCGTTATAAACACAATACTCAATATCCTAAATGTCCAAGCCTCTCCACCCATGATTTGGTCATAAACATTTGGGTTCGGCTCACCAAAATGCCCTAAAAGCACCATAATAACCGGAGTAAAAACTACTCCGCCAAAACCTAATGCAGAAACAATTATTCCGCTAATCAACCCTTTTTTGTGAGGATACCATTTTTGAGCACAGGCAATTGTAGTAGAGTAGGTAAACCCCATACCAACACCACCCATAAAACCGTATGTCAACCACAATAACCACGGTGCGCTTGCCGTCACAAACGAAGCAAGCAAAAATCCTAATGATAATATTACACCGCCAATAAAAACAACGATTCTGGTTGAATCTAATTTTCTTGCTAAAATACCGCCGAAAACACTGCCTATTGTTAAAAAAGCAAGCATTATTGAAAAAGTAAGTGCAGCCTGTCCTTGATAGTTTGGTCCGCCAAAAAGAAGGTGAGTGACGCCTGTTTGAAACAAACTCCATAAATAAGCTATACCTAGTGTTAGCTGGATAAATAAAGCAGCAATAACAACCATTAGACCTTGTTTTGACTGAAAAGCAATGTTTTTTTGCATATTCTTCTTTTCTCTCTTTAACTCTCTTATTTTGTTAATCCAATGTCTAACACAACATTGTTTTCTTTATTTTTGTAGTATTTTCTTTTGAATATTTTGTATAGCTCTATTAGCGGAATAATCATCATGCCAGCCCCAATACCCAATGCCCATTGTCTTAAAGAAAGTGTTGTTATGCCCAATGCTGTTTGAAAGGCAGTGAACGGTATAGCAATACTTAATACAACAATTACAATCGTTATCAAAACAGCCAAATTCATAACTTTGCTTTGGAATGGATTTGATTTAAAAATTGATTTACGATAGTTGATTAAGTTAAATGGGTGAACTGTTTCAATTACCCCAAGCACAAGATAACTCATGGTTATCAAAATCACATCATCATAGCTAAATACAAATCGACCTATAGTATAAACAAATGCTACTAAAAGCATTGTAAAGACTCCATGAATAACCATTGTAAGTCCGTTTTGACCTCTGAACAAACTGCCCCGTGACGGATTTGGCTTTTGCTTCATTATATCTTTTTCTGCTGGAAGTGTCCCCATCGCAATAGCAGGAAGTGTATCTGTTACAACATTAATCCACAATATTAAAAGTGCATTAAAAAACGGCAATCTAAAAACAGCTAATAAAACAGTCATTAAAATTAATTCGGCAAGACTGAGCGATATTAAATAAACAATAATCTTTAATATATTGCTATATGTCCGCCGTCCTTCTTCTACAGCAGAAACTATAGTTGCAAAGTTATCGTCAGTCAGCACGACGTCCGCTGCACCTTTGGTTACTTCAGTACCAGAAATCCCCATTCCAATGCCAATGTCTGCAGATTTAATACTAGGAGCATCATTAACTCCGTCACCTGTCATAGCTACAATCTTATCAAGAGACTTAATAGCCTTGACTATGCGCAGCTTATGTTCAGGATTTACTCTAGCATATACTTTATAGTTTAAAACCTTTTCACACAATTCTTCATCTGTCATATTTTGCAAAATCGCACCAGTCACCACTTCAGACTCATCGTCTGCAATACCTACAGCTTTAGCAATAGCAAATGCTGTGTCATAATGGTCACCAGTAATCATAATTGTAGTAATACCTGCTTCTTTGCAAGTTTTTACACTTTCAATAACCTCAGGTCTAGGCGGATCAATAAGACCGCTAAATCCGATTAAAATTAAATCTTCTTCATCAGCTGCATTAAGTTTTTGTCCTTCTTTCAATTCAAAAGGTTTATAGGCATATCCCAAAATTCTTAGTGCTTTTTGAGCATATTCTTTTGATGCGGCATAAACTTTTTCCCTGTCTTGATCAGTAATAGGACGCACTTTGCCCTCATCCAAAATTTTAGTACAATGAGAGAGCAATTTATCTAAAGCACCTTTAGCATACATGATTGTCCCATTTTCAGTTTGATTGACAGTAGACATCATTTTGCGTGCAGAATCAAACGGTAATTCAGCAAGTCTAGGATATTTTTTATCTATTTCATTTTTGTCAAAACCAAAAATATGTGCATAATTTACCATAGCAACCTCTGTTGGGTCACCAAGAGTAATCAGCTGTCCATTTTCTTCATAAGTAACATGAGTATCATTACAAAGCAACATGCAATATCGCATTAATTTTTTATCGTCATCACATAAACATGTCTTAGGATAAACCTCTTGCACTGTCATTTTATTAAGTGTAATAGTACCTGTTTTATCCGAACAAATTATTTGAGTGCTTCCTAAAGTTTCAACTGCAGGAAGATTTTTGACTATGGCTTTTCTTTTACTCATTCGCTGAACACCAAGCGCCATAGTGATATTGATACATATCGGAATAGCTTCAGGTATTGCACAAACAGCAATTGCAACAGTCAAAAGCATACTTTGAAGCCAAATATTTCCTTCAACATATTCAATATTCCAAATAAGACCATTAGTCCACCCATTAGGCCATAATGCGTTTGTTAAAAAAATAAAGGCTGCTACGACACCTACAACCGCTGCAATAATTTTGGTAGTTTTAGATATAGCTTTAGTTAATGGGGTAGAAGGAGTTTTTTCTTTTTCTAAGTGACCTGCAATTAAACCAAGCTGAGTTTGCATTCCAGCAGCTACAACAATTCCTCTGCCTCTGCCGTATGTAATTATGCCACTCATGAATGCCATGTTGCGCATATCACCAAGTGCAAGACTTTCACCCTCTATCATCTCTGTGCTTTTTTCAACAGGAACACTTTCACCTGTCAATGCCGCCTCCTCTATAAGAAGTGAGGCAGATTCAATTAATCTTAAGTCAGCAGGCACAATATCGCCTGCTTCTAATAAAACTATGTCACCAACAACCAAATCTTCAGTTTTTACATTTATTACAATGCCTTCTCTTAAAACTTTAGCAAATGGTTTGGTCGCTTTTTTCAATGCTTCAACAGCCTTTTCTGCCTTACCTTCTTGTATAAAGCCAATAGTTGCATTTAACAAAATTATAAAGCCAATAAATCCTACTGCAATCCATTTTGCATTTGGAGGATCAAGTAGAGAAGTAACAATGGTCAGCACCATAGCAATGAATAAGACAATCATCATTATGTGCTTTAGCTGTTTAACAAAGAGCATCCATTTGGGGACTTTCTTTGCATCCTTAAGGGCGTTTTTTCCGTCCTTTTCCAGTCGATTAGCTGCTTCTTCATTAGATAAGCCGCCATCAGGGGTACCGGTTAAAGATTTAACCTCTTCAATGTTCTTGTTATACATAGCTATGTAAAACTCCGCCTTTTTAATGTGAATTTTGCCCGCACTATTATCTTAGGATAGTGTGAATTTGCCCACATTCGGCTAATATAATAGGCAGTGGAAATCCTATAATAGGTAAGCCCCCACTGCCATGGCAATATTGTTATTTTACTCCTATTTTTTTTGCTCGTCAACTATTTTTGATATGTTTTAATGAAATTAATATGCCAATTATTAGTTGCTATTGTCTATTATAGCTTATATATATTTGATTTTTACCTGCATTTTATAGTATCATATTAATATGGAAGGACTTACAATCATTATCATAGCCATTGTTGCTGCCATAATAGCTATTATCCCTCTTTCAAAAAATGGAAAGAAAAAAGGCAGGGGAGTAGGATTCGGTGAAATTTTAGCACAAAATAAGCTTATGAAAAACAACGATTATATTGAAGCATTGACACATTATGAAGAGTTAATCACAAGACCAGGATTTATCAATGAACCGCTAGAAGTTCAAGCAGGACTTTTGCATAGCGCCGCCTTATGCTATATAAATACAGGCTTTTTAGATGATGCATTTAAATTAATTGACCAAGCTGATAAAATCAAATTTATAAAACAATCTACCGATTATGTTAAGGGTGAATATTATGCTCGTTTGAGTTTTTTCAATAAAGACATTTCATTGGCACTGCAAGCAGAAAGTCATTATAGAAAAGCAGCAGAACATAACCCAGTTTATTTCAACATAATAACAAAAATGTATATATTTCATTTTGAATTTGAAAAAGCATTGAATGCTGCAGAAGAATTTATAAATACTTGTAAAAAATCAGATTTAGCAAATGGCTATACTTGGTTAATGAAAATACATAAATTAACAGGTAATATCGATGGAATACGACAAGTTGTCAAAAAAGTAAAACAAGCAAAACTGAAAAATATTCTAGAATTAGAAAATGAATTAAAGCTGCTTGAAGAAGAGGATTTGAAATATTTCATGGCTACCTCAAACCCGCTTTCGCATGCTTTCTCTAGCTTAATAAAACTATATCAATCTCAACCAAACACAATCTATGACATATGGCTGTTTAAAAAAAAGATAGGATTAGCTGATTTTATGATAAAACCTGATTATGCAGAAAATTGTGTGGTAGGTATAAATTTTTCTCATTTACCAAATGAATTCAAATCTAAAAACAATATTCCTAAAGAAGGAACATTGTTTTTAGATTTGAGTGAAGAAACTGCTAAAACATTTATTACACAAGATAATATTGCAAGTTTCTGGGGAGATTATTTTATTAATTTTGTGCAAAAGCAAAAATGCTATACACTTAGCAAATACAATTCTGATAAATTTGAAGAGGCTATTGGACTAAAATTAGATGAGATAATGCAGTATTATATATTTTATTATTTTATCAATGAATACAATGACACTACTCATACTTGCATAGCAAAATATACCACTGAAACCCCGGATGATAAAGCAGCCAACAGAATAATAAGGTTAAATTTTAATGAGTTTCTGATTGATATCTTAGATGAGGAATCAAATTTTGAAGCAACAGGTTATTCACTTTTAGATGATAAATTAGATGATAAAAAAGAGCATCTAAATGTTTAAAAGTTCTAATCAATACTCTTTTTTAAATCACATATTGCTGTTTTTTCTAATCTTGATACTTGAGCTTGAGAAATACCTATTTCATCTGCTACCTCTACTTGTGTTTTTCCTTCATAAAAACGCATCAATAAAATCTGTTTTTCTCTTTCTGTCAACGCATCCATAGCCTCACCAATGCATACACTTTTAATCCAACTTTCATCAGTGTTTTTAGTATCGGAAATCTGGTCCATAATCATTACCGCTTCATCACTATCTTGATATACAGGATCAAACAATGAAATTGGGTCAGAAATTGCGTCCATTGCATAAACAACCTTTTTAAGCGGCATATCAAGCACTGCTGCTATTTGTTCTAGAGTTGCTTCATTATTTCCACTAGCTTCTAGCATCTGCCTAGTTTGCAATACTTGATATGCCGTATCCCTAATACTCCTAGATATCCTCACTGCACTATTATCCCGCAAAAATCGTCTTATCTCACCAATAATCATGGGTACGGCATACGTTGAAAATCGCAGATTGTATGACACATCAAAATTATTCATAGCCTTAATTAATCCAATAAAACCCACTTGAAAAATGTCGTCAATGTTCTCTTTTTTACTCATAAATTTTTGCACTACGGATAATACAAGACGCATGTTGCCCATCAAAAAAGTTTCTTTTGCTTCTTCATCGCCCTTTTGCGCTTTTTTTATTAGCTCAATCGTCTCTTTATGTGATAGTTTGGGCAGTTGAGAAGTGTTTATTCCTGATATTTCTACTCTTGTTGCCATTTAAATATTTCTCCTTTGTTTGTTAGAAAATTATGGTAAAAACTAAAGTGTGCAATAGTTATTTTTAGCAAGCTGATGACAACTTATACTTGAAAAATGATTTAACTAAAACTACATTGTTAATATTTGTCGAATACATGCATATACATAAATGTATGGCAAGAGATGAAATGTCTTTTAAGGACTTAAAGCATAGAGAATTAATTAATGAAGTAGACGGACGACGTTTAGGTCGGGTTCGGGACATTATTTTTTCTCCGCATAAAGGTGAAGTACTAGGTTTGATAGCTCCCTTTTATCATAGAGTTTTTCCAATTTTTAAAGGTGAGCAGGTATATATTCCTTTTAAGCATATTATTAAAATTGGTCCTGATGTTATTTTAGTTAAGCTTACACCTGATTTATGCAGACCTGATGGCTGCATCGATTTAAAAAGAGGACATAAAAAAGAACATCTCGGACATCACGAACACCACCATCACAAAAGAAAAGCAGAAAAAGAGGATATTGAAGAGAAGCGAGGAAATAAGAGAAGCTGTGATAAAAGATGTGAAAAGTGCATGATGTTTGATTGTGAAGAAAGATGGGATGATATAAAATAAATACAAAATTAATAAATTTATATTTTAATTAATAATTTCACACAAAAAATATTGGACATGCTTTATTATGTCTGATATAATAACTACTAAGTAATCACTCAAAGGAAAATCTAATCATGAAATGTGGATATTGTGGATATTCAGACAGCAAAGTAGTAGACTCAAGATTGATTGAAGATATTAATCAAATCAAAAGAAGGCGAGAGTGCTTATCTTGCACTAAAAGGTTTACTACATATGAAATTTTAGAAAACATCTCTATTTTAGTCATTAAATCTAATGGGCAAAGGCAGGCATTTGATACTAGCAAAATAAAAAAAGGACTGATGAAAGCTTTAGAAAAGCGCCCCATTCCACTCAGTGAAATTGATAAAATAACAGAGCGCATTGAACGAAAAGTCTTTAATATGTTAGATGGTGAAATTAAATCAGAAAAAATTGGCAGTTTTGTTTTAGAAGAACTTAAAATAATTGACCCCGTTGCTTATATCAGATTTGCTTCTGTATATTTACAATTTAATGATTCTGATGCATTTAATAAGTTTATAAAGCAATTAGAAAAATAGAGTGAAGCATCAATTTATATCACAAAAAGAATGTTTAATAACTGAGCTTATTTCTGAAAATATAATAGGCATTTTAAAGCAGCACATCAAGCATCTTTTAAGAAAAGGTGAAATCAAGCTAAACGATGAAAAAATTAAAACTGATGTTTTAATTAAAAAAGGTGATAAAATATCTATTTTTATTCCAAAATCATTTTTATCAAATGCTAATGATTTAATTAACAGCATAAAAATTGTTTATGAAGATGAAAATATTTTATTATGTTATAAGCCCAAAGGAATGGATTGCGAAAATAATTTAGTCTCAATAATCACTTCAAAATACAAGCATGCTTTATTAAATCACCGCCTAGACAGACAAACTGATGGATTAGTAATTTTTACACTCAATAAGCCTGCATATGACTCAATATATCTAGCCTTAAAAAACCAGACAATAGAAAAATTTTATAATGCAACAGTTAAAGGCAAATTTAATTCAAACGGCACTCACACAGCTTATCTAACAAAAAATACAACTGCTAGTTTTGTCAAAATCTCATTAAATCAAACACCTAATTCAAAAAAGATTATATCTCATTTTGAATTTAAAAAACAAAAAAGTGACAGCCTCTGCATGATAGAAGCCAAACCTATATCTGGCAGAACACATCAATTAAGAGCACATCTTGCTTTTTTAGGTCACCCAATTTTAGGTGACACAAAATATGGTACTTGCAAAAATCCTCCACTACACTTAACAGCATACAAAATTACTTTTACAAAATTGCCTGCTCCTTTAGAATACTTAAATGGACAAACTATAAAAATTACCCCAAATTAACTTGACTTAGGTATCTTTAATAAGGTATAATTTTCCAATCATGAAAAAGAAATCAAATTACTCATTAACATCTGCTCAACGCAAAGAGCTCAAAAAAAAGCAGGCAATTAAAGATGGTACACATAATTCAGAAAAAGATATTCCTTTATCTGAAGATCAAGCTATAGCCATAGAAATTCAAAATGTTGAAAAGAAAAAACGTCAATCTCATATTATGAAAATTGCCGCAGTTTGTTTTGCAGTTGTTTTGGCTCTTAGTTCTATCACAGCAGGAATCATAGTCGGCGTAGGTACTACACGTCATGACAATTTGGGTTTTGACGGTGCTCCAGTCAACCCCACTGCTATTATACATCTATCAACAAATCAACAGATTGAAATTGATTTGCATTTTTATAACAATCCAGTTATCGTGGCAAATTTTATTTATCTGTCTTTAAACAACTTTTTTAACAATACAATTTTTCATAATACGCAAGGCGGCTTTGTTGCATTCTCAGGATTTGTTACACCTGCATCACATAGAGCAGAAGATTCTAATTTTGTTGCTAACATGAGCGGATTTACCACAAACAGATCTTCGGCTTATGGCAATCCAAATTTTAAACTTGGATATAGATTAAATGCTAATACCACGATTCTACCTCATCAACAGCCAAGAGCAAGAGCATTAAATTTGATGCCGCAAAACATCAATGGTGATTATGCGCCAAGCGGCTGGATTGCAATGATGGCAGGAGATAATGACTCTGCTGGGTCATCTACATCATTTGTAATGATACACAACGATAATCCTGATTTTAGAGTTACTAGACGTCATAATGAAGGTCAACCTGATAGAGCTGCAGTCTTAATGAATGCAAGACAAACACCTACACCTGTTCAAACTCCAATAAATTCTCTATCATATTTTGGACAAATAACACCAGCTTCACTTGAAGTTATTAGAGATATCGCTAATCCTAGCCGCAACAGCAGAACAAGATTCGCTCCGTCTGAAAATAGACAAAATTGGATTAATAATTTTGAACATCTAACTGATTATAGATCTATTTATATTAGAAATATTAGTTTTAGAAATCTAGACAGACGATTAAGAAATAGAATAAGAGATGATTTTGAAAATTTTGTATTGGCAACTAGAGATGCTGATACAAACCCTGATGCGCTTGGCGGATTGACGGGTAGATGGTCTAGAAGTGAGCAAGGCTGGTGGAATGATAATAGATTGCAGATAACTGGTTAATGTAAATATTATAATTAAAAAAATACCTCATACTTAAGAAATATTTTCTTACATATGAGGTATTTTTTGATTTTTGCAATATTTGCACTAGACTCTTAATCTCAATATCAAATATATGTATAAAATCCATATAATTGTTAATAATTTATATATGACTTTAGGATTGATTATTTTAGGAGTGGTTTCCATTCTTACCTTTTTTGGGTTGATGGATCGCTTTTTTATTAAGTTAGGCTTAAAAAGCTGGATAGCTTTAATTTTAGTTGTAGGACTAGTAGTAGGCGCTGTTGTACCGCCTATTAGATTTGGTCAAGTTTTGTCTATCAATATAGGCGGCTTTATTGCACCTGTGATTGTTGCTATTATACTTTTATCCATCGCAAGAAATCGCAGTGAGTCATTTAGGGCTTTCATCGCAATGTTTGCCGTGGCATCTGTTGCTGTTGCAACCAGAATGCTGCTAAACCCATTAAACTCTAGTCTAATTTTAGCATCAGCGCTCATCATAGGTTTTGTAGGAGGCTCTGCCGCATTTTTAGCAGGACACACAAGGGTAGCTACTGTTTCAAGTGCCATTGGAGGTATCATACTAGGGGACTTGATTATTGGATTAATCAAGCATTTTATTGGGGGAGAGGCAATCAGCTTAGGGATGCAAGGCGTGTTTGATTCTTTAATTATTGCATCAGTTTTCGGATTATTATTATGCGAAGCAATTAATGCAATAAAACGTGTAAATTTCCAAAAAAAAGGAGCAAAAACTAATAATTTGATTATGGCAGAAGCAGCACAGGATATGTCAAATAATGTGATTGAGCCTATTCTTTATAATGAAAATGAGATAAAAGTTGACAATGACACAAATGAAAATAATATTTTAGATGCTAATAAAGCTAATTCAAATATAGATATCACCTGTCCTAAAGTAGAAAATAATTTTTTTGATGAATATATTAGTGAATAAATTATATTTAGCCTTTTAGTATTCTATATTAAAAAGCTTGCTTTGCCCTTATTTTTATGCTATACTGCTATTATGTCAGCATTACCAATAGTCGCAATAGTTGGTCGCCCAAATGTGGGCAAAAGCACTTTCTTTAATAAAATTTGCGGCAAACGCATATCAATAGTAAAAGATGAGCCAGGAGTAACCAGAGATAGAGTGTATGCAAACGCCGAATGGTGCGGGCATAATTTTACATTAATTGACACTGGTGGTATAGTTTTTAATGATGATGAATTAAATAAATCCATTAAAATGCAGGCAGATGCAGCAATTGAACTTGCCGATGTAATTGTATTTTTAGTAGACGGAAAAGAAGGTGTGACAGCTCTTGATTATGAAATTGCAAAATTTTTGCGAAAAACTAAAAAACCTATAATACTTACTGTTAATAAATTAGATAATTATGAACTTGATTTAGCATATGAATTTTTTCAACTAGGCTTGGGCGAACCTAACGCAATCTCATGCGAGCAAGCAAAGGGTTTAGGAGATTTATTAGATTTAATCGTCAAATGGTTTATTAGAAAACCTGAAACAGAAGATAATTCACTAAAAATAGCAGTTATGGGCAAACCCAATGTAGGCAAATCTTCATTAACAAACAAAATCCTAGGCTTTGAAAGAGTAATAGTCAGTCCAACTGCAGGCACTACAAGGGATGCAATAGATACTCCCTTTAAACACAATAATAAAGATTATACAATCATAGATACAGCAGGATTAAGAAGAAAAAGAGCTATAGAATACGATACAGTTGAAAGCTATTCAGTAATGAGAAGTTTAACTGCCATTTCTAGAGCAGATATAGTACTAATTCTAATAGACGCATCAGATACAATTTCAGAACAAGATATTAAAATTGCTGGTCTTGTACATGAATCAAATAAACCATCAATTATTGTAATGAACAAATGGGACTTGGTTGAAAAAGACACCTATACAACTGAAAAATATCTTGATAAGTTAAAAGAAGATTTAAAATTCATGCCATATTTTGAGAATATTTTTATTTCAGCTCACACAGGACAAAGAGTGGATAAAATATTTGATTTGATAGAAAAAGTGTATGCTAATACAAACAAAAGGATTACTACAGGCGTATTAAATGATGTAGTTCGTGAATCGCTGTCACTTACTCCGCCGCCCTCAGTACACGGCAGACGCCTTAAAGTTATGTATGCCACTCAAGCCGAAACCAATCCGCCTAAATTCATATTCTTTTGTAACGACCAATCATTAGTCCATTTTTCCTATAAACGATATTTAGAAAATTCTTTAAGAAAAGCTTTTGATTTTTCAGGTACACCCATAAAACTATTTTTTGCAGATAAAAAAGAAGAGGAAAAATAAATGCTGTTCAATCTAATGCATATTACCATAAATGGTCAACCGATTGTACAATTTGTATTGATTGTACTTGTTGTCATCGCATGTTATTTTTTAGGCAACATTAATTTTGCTAAAATTATTGCTAAAGCAAAAAAAATTGATATAACAAAACAGGGGAGCGGAAACCCAGGCACAATGAACATGGCAAGGACTCTAGGTACTAGATGGGGATTTGTAACGTTGTTATTAGATGCTGCAAAAGGAGCAACTGGTGCAATTTTAGGCTGGTATGTCTTATCATTTGGGCGGTATGCCCCGCAATTATTCACTTTTGGTGATGATTTAATTGGTATGCTAATTGGTGGAACAAGCGTAGTAATCGGACATATTTATCCTATAATATACAAATTTAAAGGCGGCAAGGGCGTTGCAAGCACAATAGGTGTATGTATGGTTCTAAATCCTATCGTTACACTTATTAGCTTTGCCGTCGCAATAACAATATTAGTATTTTTAAAAAACGGTACAATTGCAAGTTTTATAACACTAACTCCGCCCATTGCTATGTTTACTTATAATATTGCAACTAGAATAGATAATTACGGTTATTTTTATGCGCCTCCTATGACAAGAATAATAGCCCCGATAGTTTGTGTCTTTTTATTTTTATTAGTACTTTGGATGCACAGACAAAATATTTATAGAGCACTAACAGGCACAGAAAATAAAGTAAATGTCTTTAAAAATAAAAAGAAAAAAGCTAAAGAATAAAACAAAATTATTTAAAAAAGCTCCTATAAAGCGCAACCTCACTCGCTTTTAGGAGTTTTTTAGATGATGAATATTTTATACTTAATATGCTAATGAATTTATACTAATTCTTTTCTCTAGCAAAAGTTTATGCATTAAATTTTTGCCTTGATCTTTGTTGGTAAATTTTGCACCATAATCGCTAATTAGATTATATACACGCTCTGTTGAGCTGTTTTTTCTTTCCTCACCATTATAAATAAATTCTAACGAAACATTAGAATTATTATAAATATCATAATAATCAAATATGCTTTGAAAATATGAATAATCTGCTTTATTAAGTGAATGACCAAAGAATTTTATGACCAATTTACTGCCTTTTGATGGCAATATCTTTTGTGCATTATTAGACATTAAAAGCGTGCGATAGGTTTTGCTGAATATTTTTATATCATTTTTAATAATTCCGTCTTTGCTGTCACTAATAACCGTATCATCAATTCCAAAAATTATATTTGAATCTAAGCAAATTGCATTTTGACTGCAGATTTTGTTACAGAGTTGCCCGTGGACATTAATAATCTTACATTTTAATTCATTATTAATAGGATATGTATAATTAAAATTTAAGATTGAAATAAACATATCACCATGCTTATCTTTAATCATCGGCACTAAATTATTAAGTAATTTAACCGCTTTTGAAAAATATACTTCATTTTTCTTAAAGGTGCTTTGACCACCAATAATTTCCTTTTTAACAAGTTGCCCATTCATATATTTACAAAACTGATTTTCTAATATCTTTAACTGAAATAATAAGTCAATAGCAAAATCTTTTTTAATTTCCTCATAATTTGCAAATTTATTTTTATAACCACATTTTCTTACTATAAAAGGTTTGCAATAAGATTTAATATATTCATCCATACCCACCTTGCGCATATTATAGTCATTATTGACATCATTGATTATATCATATTTTGCTTGCTCATAAAAAGACTTTTTATTTAAATTCTCAATAAAAACATTTAACAATGTATTCTTGATAATATCTTCAATATCAAACCAATTATAGTCATTTTGATTGTATTTCCATTCATAAATATATAGCAAAGCTTGCCAAAAACCATCTGCTTCTACTTTATGATCACCATATTCTTTTAAAATACTAACCTTATCTTTTATACAAGCATTAAAAAATTCTGTGAAACTTGATTTCAAACCACACTCTAAGTCAAAACCGTTTCCCAATATTAAAAGTGTATTTTGCATTTTTATCCTTAATGTGATGATTATTTAAATTTAATATTACAATATTTTTTGATACATTGTCAAATATTCTAATGGTATCTGCGATAACAATAAAAAGAATAAGCATTTATCAATAATTTAACGCATAAATTCGTCATTACTAAAATATAATTTAACATTATAGTTTTTATAATGCAGGAGGCGAATAATGGAATTCGACATTTATAAGGATATCTCTACTAGAACAGGCGGCGATATTTATATCGGAGTAGTGGGACCTGTTAGGACAGGGAAGTCCACATTTATCACAAACTTCATGGAAAAACTGGTCATGCCAAACATAGCAGACGGACACGAAAAAGAGCGCATGATTGATGAACTGCCGCAAAGTGCAAACGGCAAAACTATTATGACTACGCAGCCTAGGTTTGTGCCTAATGAGGCAGTGTCTTTTGAATTAGAGACTAATGTAAGAGTCAATGTGCGCCTTGTTGACTGCGTTGGGTATTTAGCAGAAGGTGCGCATGGACATATGGATGAAGGCAAAGAACGACTTGTGCGCACGCCTTGGGACGATAATGAAATACCTTTTGAAAGAGCAGCAGAGATTGGCACTAAAAGAGTAATAAACGAACACTCCACTATCGGCATAGTAATGACTACTGATGGGTCTATTGCTACTGAATTACCAAGAAAAGCATATGTGGAGGCAGAAGAAAGAACTGTCGGTGAGTTAAAAGCATTAAACAAGCCTTTTGTCATTGTAATGAATTCTAAGATTCCTGATTCAGCAGAAACTAGAAAATTAGCAGAAAGTTTGTCTGAAAAATATCAAACTACTGTTATGCCGCTTGATGTTTTAAACTTGAGTGAAGATGACATCAGAGAAATTTTTAAAGGAATTTTATATGAGTTTCCGCTTCAAGGGATTGAACTTGATACGGCTAAATGGATTCAAGCGCTTCCTATGACCAGCCCTGTAATTGATGAATTAATGAATACACTATTTTTAAAAAGTGAAGGCTTGACTAAGATGAGAGATTTTAATACATTGAGCAGTGGACTAGAAGCTGGTAGATATTTTGATATCTTTAATGTGAGCAGGGTAGAATTAGGACAGGGCAAGATATATTTGACTGCTGTGGCAAAACCTGATTTATTCTATAAGGCATTGTCAGCTGAATGCGGAGAAGAAATTAGCGATGATTTTGTATTAATGTCATCTATAAAAAGTTTGGTTGAGGCTAAGCGAGCATATGAGAAAATTGATGCGGCTCTAAGTTCGGCTAGAGATAGCGGATATGGAGTAGTAAGACCATCAGCTGATGAGATGAGTTTAGAAGAGCCGCAAATTGTCAAGCAAGGCAGCATGTATGGGGTTAAGCTAAAGGCTACTGCACCGAGCTTGCACATTATGAGAGTTGATATTGAAGCAGAAGTTAGCCCAGCAGTAGGCAGTGAGCAACAAAGTGAAGCACTTGTTAAATCACTGCTGCAACAATTTGAATCAGATCCTAAGGGCATTTGGCAGACAGATATGTTTGGAAGAAGTTTGCACTCAATGGTTAATGATGGTTTAAATAATAAATTAATTGCAATGCCAGTTGAAACACAAAAGAAAATGAGAAAAACATTAGGAAGAATTGTAAACGAAGGAAAGGGCGGCATAATTTGTATATTGCTATAACACAAATCTAAAAAAATGTGGTGCAAGTTTTTTATTAAACTTGTGCCACATTTTTTTAAAAGATTAAAAATATGATTCAAATGCATTTATGATATGATTGATTTCTCCACTATCACTATATACTTCAATTATATCAAATCTGACATCTGATTCAAATAAGCCAAACTGATTTATATATGCACTTGCTGTATGTGATAAGCGTTTTATCTTTGGTAAAGTAACAAACTCACAAGGCAAACCAAATTCATTATTTTTTCGCGCTTTAACCTCAACAAAAACTAAATATGACCCATCTCTTGCCACAATATCAATTTCACCTATTGCCGTCTTATAGTTTCTATCCTCAATATAATACCCTAATTTTTTTAAAAATTTTACTGCCAAATTTTCACCATCAATCCCTCTAGCTTTTGTATTCATAGTTTCTTAAAAAACTCCTTCTATGTATTTTTGTTATACCATATGTTTTTATTGCCTCAATATGTTGCTTTGTTCCATAGCCTTTATGTTGTTTGAAACCATATTGAGGGTATTCTATGTCATGAAATATTAATATTCTATCACGTATAACTTTTGCTAAAATTGATGCAGCGGCAATATTATAGCTTTTTGCATCACCTTTAACGATAGGGAAAACAATAGCGTCTGCTATATCCAGCTTTAAAGCATCAACTAAAAATACAGCGTCTTTACATTTTGATTTTACTTCTTCAATTGATTGTGTCGCACCTTTAATAGTAGCCTGCAATATATTGATTTGGTCTATCACATCATTATCAATCACAACAATTGAATAGGCTAGGGCACTAGACACAATCTTTTCATATAATTCTTCTCTTAATTTTTCACTCAATTTTTTGCTGTCATTAATTTTATCAATAAATTTATCCTCATCTAGCGGCATAACGCAGCAAGCACAAACTACAGGTCCAGCTAACGGTCCTCTGCCCGCTTCATCACATCCTGCTATCACAAATTGACCATATTGACCAATTTTTAAATCATGTTCAAATAGTTCTTTAGTCTTGTTCATCTTTCCTCCTTGCATCTGCTACAAGCATTACAGCATGTTTTATTTCATACAATTAATTTGAATAAGATTTATGTTTCTAATGCAATTTTTCCTAAACGCCCTTTTCTAAAATCATCTATAATAGCCACCGCTCCTTTTGAGATATCAACTTCTCCACCCTTACCCAAAAAGCCCCTTGATCTTGCTATTTGTTCTAATCTTAAAATAGGATCACCCTCTAAAACTGTATACTTCTGCGTGATATAACTTGTATTTACTGCATCTAATTCACTAATCAACTCCAAACTTAACCATTCTTTATCCAAAATATCATCATTAATGCTGCCTATAAATGCAAGCCTTTTTGCTATAGTCTGATCCACTATTTTGGGATACAATGTACCTGGAGTATCCAGCACCTCAAAATAATCATCAATTTTTATCCATTGTTTACCCCTTGTCACTCCCGCTTTGTTGCCTGCTTTTGCAGCAGCTCTACCGCACAAATTATTGACTAAAGTAGACTTTCCGCTATTAGGAATTCCTACCACCATAGCTCTTATGCTAGTTTTTATACCTCTATTAAAAGCCTTTTCAATCTTTTCAATACATAATTTTTTTATCTCACCAGATAAAATATTACCCGCTTTTGATGCCGTTGAATTAAGAGGAATAACTGTTTTACTCCCAGATTTTAATCTGGCTATAATTTTGTCCTTGTCTTGATTGGTTATTAGGTCAATTTTATTCAAAACATAAATAATGGGTTTATTTTTTGCAATCTCATTTAAAGCAGGATTAATGCACGAAAAAGCAGCCCTAGCATCAAGCACATAAATTACTGCGTCTACCAATTTAATAATGTCTTCCATCATTCTAAGCGATTTAGTCATATGCCCCGGAAACCAATTAATGTTCATTTTTGTCCTCCAACTTATATCCCAATTCTAGCATAGAAAAGCCCTATAATCAATGAAATACGCCCCATAATCCGCCATATTTTTGATTTTAAACCGCTTTTATCTTATTTGCCGATATATTTTCAAATGCCTCACTAAAAAATTATAAGTGCTTAGATGTAAAAACTTATTGCCATCAAAAAAGGAGAGTGCTTTTCATTAAACTATCCCAAATTCAAATTACGAATACTGCTGAGTATGTTTCTTTTTTCTCTCCCTAGCCCCTGCCAAGCCTCTTTCCTAACTATAATTATTATCTGCATGAAAAAAAGGTGCTGATACCCAGCCAGCCCCTGCACTTTCAGTGAGCGGGTTTTTTGAGTTTAACTGATTCCCTATATCTAAAGCCACAAAAAAAGACAGCTTAATAATGCTGTCTTTAAATATATTTGGCACGCCAGAAGGGAGTCGAACCCCTGACCCACAGCTTAGAAGGCTGTTGCTCTATCCTACTGAGCTACTGGCGCATAATACATAAAATTTAATCATAATTTTTGAATAATGTCAACTAAAAAATAGCCTTAAACCAACAAAAATGAAATTTTTACAAAATATTATTAATAGTAAGATTTTTCTTGATTTATATTATTTAATATGATATGCTTATTTTACATAACATACTAGGAGAAAAATTTATGGCTTTTGAATTAAGTGGAGAAACCAAAAACAAACCATGCTCATGCGGCTGTGGCACAAAGGCCGATGTAGCAATTATTATAGGCAAGCAAGAAGTTCCAATCACAAATGATTGCATGTATAAGATGGTATTAGAATTATTTTCACTAACTGAAAATATCAAAAAAAATCAAATCAAAACTAAATTAGGATCTTTTAAAGATTCTTATGGGATTCTTACAGATTATGGCATAGCAGATGAAAAACATGATGATGCTTTGATATTTTATAATGAGGAAACAAAAAAAGGAATAAAGATTGAATGGAATGAATTATATAGTTTTGTTAAACACACGGGGATAAATGAATATTAAAATATTTAAGGAAAAATAAAAATGATATATTTAGATAAATTTGAATTAGTAGATGAAGAATTACAAAAAACTCAAATCCAAAAAATTAAAAATGCTCATTCAAAAGATGAGAGATTTCCTATTGGTTTCTTCTCAAAAAAACAACTAAAACAAGTTGACTTTGAAAACATCACTATTTTTTATGGTGGAAATGGTTCGGGTAAATCTACACTCTTAAACATCATTGCAGAGAAATTAAACCTAAATCGTCATGCAGACACAGCTTTAACAAGCGCATTTTATGATTATTGTGACCTTTGCAAAATAAAATCAAAAGCGCTTCCTCCTAGCAGCACAATGCTGACAAGTGAGGATGTTTTTAAAGCAATTTTTCATTCTCGTGCAAAAAATATTGGTATTAATGAAAAAAAGGCAGAATTAGAAGATTATTTTGATACAACCGCAAACGATTTTATGTTTGATGGATTTGAAAACTCACACTTAGTGTCAAAAAAACTCACAAAACTATCTTTTATTGAAAAAAAATCTGAAATTAAAGAAAGACAGTATTCTAATGGAGAAAATGCTTTAAGATTCTTTAAAAATGAAATGAATAAAAAAGCATTATATTTATTGGATGAACCTGAAAATAGTTTGTCACCAAAATTTCAATTAGAACTAAAAACTTTTTTAGAACATTGCGCCCAAGATGGAAGCCAGTTAATAATAGCTACTCACTCACCATTCATTTTGGCAATTCGTGACGCTAAAATATATAGCCTAGATGATACTCCTGTCTCAGTCAAAAAATGGTTTGCTTTAAAAAATATGCAAGTCTATTATTCATTTTTTTCTAAGCACAAAGAGTTGTTTGAAACTGATGAGAATTTTGGTTCTAAAAAAGTAAAGGTCAAAAAAACTGCTATAGATGCTACTTAATTTAAAATTGAACAGCGCTTGAGTTCGGGCAGACCGTTTGGTGCTAATCTGTTTGTGTACTGTTTTAATAATCCTATAATGTATATAGACCCAAGCGGATATGCAGCAATCACAATCGGGATAGGAGTGTTTTGGATATTGGTGGGTGTTGGAGTGATAGGATTTGGGACACTTGCGATAATTGAGATGGAAACGCAGGCTATATCAAGGGGTTTTAATGAGTTGGGGAATAGGTTGAGGGAGCTTGAGCGGGTGATGCAAAGGAGTTCTGGTATCAGTGATACTTCTCATACAGATGATTTTCCAAATATAATGTTTTCGGACAGGAGCGGTAAAGTAACGCCACCTAGTTGGGTGCATCCAGGCATGGTTAGACCAGATCAATCTCCATCTCAAAATGCAGATAGGTTAATGACAGAAAAATTCGGTCCAAATTTTCAAAGAGGTCCAGGCGATCACAGTACTATAAGAAAATGGATAGAGTGGATGCGTGGTGTTAGAGGAAGAGGTGGCAGAGGCGGACCTACTTCATTTGCATAAGGGGGAAAATATGATACATTATTTTTATTACTTATACTTTGGATATGAAATAGGAAAAGACAAAGAGGGGAAAGTAATGAAGAATATACTTGAAATAGGATTTTTTTCCTCTAAAGCTAAAGCGGAAGAGCAAATACATACCCATAAAGACTTGCCAGGGTTTAGGGATCATCCTGTGGATTGCTTCAGAATAGAAAAACATGGTGTAAGATTTCTTTCAAAAATTAATGACAAAAGTTTAATAGATCTTCATGTTTTGTTTCAAGAATATTTTGATGGTGAATTTGATCATATTACATTTCATCAACCATATGCTGACATAGAAGATACGGCAAAGTGCAACCCGAACGATAAGTAAACGATTTAATTAAAAAAGCCGTAAATCAAGGCAAAAGGGTATAAAAAAACACGACAGAACGCATTCCGTTCTGTCGTGTCTTGATGGCAAGACTGAACCAAAAGTAACCAGTTGCTATTTTTTTTATTTTACCGATTGAACGAAAAGTAAAGTGAACGATTAGTAACTGAACGATTAGTAATTGAACGATTAGTAATATAAATATACCACAATGTAGGTAGAATGTCAACCAAAAGCACCCCAAACGGCACCTTTTGAGCCGTGTCGCATTTTTATTGCATTATCGGGAGGGTGAAAAAGGAATAAATAAGAACTTTGAGCCTGTGGCAACCCCGCGGGCTATTATTATATACTATATTCTTTCATACCAACCGCTCTCAACACACCGAGCAACTTCTGCATTGCATTTATAGCATTTGCCTATTAAGATAATTCCAAAAATGTTATTTATCCAAGATACAGAGATTTATTATATTAAATTTGTACCAAAAGTAAACTGTTGGTCTTTTTTTATTTAATCAAGTTTGGCGATTGTACGATAAGTATTGTGTACGGAAAGTAGTGTAAGATAGCTTGATTATCTTATTATACTCCGAGTAAATGCATAATATTAAGCAATAATGCACCCAAAGACATCCTTTATAACTTGTCGTTCGTTTATTAGTAGCGGTTGAAATGCCAACCATGGGCAACTTCACGGGTTATTTTAAGTAAACTAACTATCCAATAACCACCTATTAAAATCTGCTATTTGTTTTCTAAACTTTCGCAAATAATTTAATTCATTATTTAAGAATGGTGAATTATTTTTGTGTTTTTCAAAATCTTTTCGCTTAAAATATTTGTGGACCAAATCGTTTCTTTTTCTCAAGATGTCTTCCAAATCATCAACCGCGACACCATTAAAAATATCACATTTTTTGACTTCTTTAATAATTTCGCCAAGGGTCATATCTTCAAAAGTATCCATATCTAATTCAGCTAACAAATTCCATTCAATATATGAAACTTCTTCTATTATGTAACCGACTTCTTTTGCGATTTCATCAATCGTAGTTTGGGACATAAATTCTCCTTAGTTGTTGCTTACTTGTGTATTTTATCAATTACACGACCGATAGTTTTTATAGAATTACTCGTAAAGGGGATAATGCTATAATTGCTATTAAAAGATTGCAAGTATTGTATATTATCACGATAAACTATCTGCTTGCAAAGGACTTCACCGTTGACAATAAATATCCCAATTTCGCCGACAGCGACATTGGATTTTTTTTCAACAAAAACAATATCGCCATAATTTAACTGGGGTTGCATACTATCATCCATTATTCTAATTGCAAAACTTACGCTGGGTGGGATATGGGGGGCTACTATGTTTTCAAAATTTTTGCAGTTTTCAACATCAAAAGGGTTGGCTTGACCAGTAATCGTCCGACCGACAATCGCTTGACCTACAATGGCAGGTGTAGCTTTTGTGGCTACATTTTTTATATATTCAGTTAAAACATTTTGATTAAAAACCTTAATGTTGTTTTCGCTATTGGAAGTAGTGGAGCCAAAAGCCAAGGCAAGAGCGTCTTCAATTTCCCGCCTTGATATTAGTCGCTCGTTTTTACTTGTAGGCTGATTGATTCCCATTTGAGAAACATTATAAAGTGTTTGTTTGCCATCATCTGCAAGCTGGCGATAGTTATTGAGTAATTTTATTTCATCATCTTTTAATATGTTTGATACAAGACTGTTCATTGCGGATTTATCTGCAGTTGGATAATTTTTATTAAACCCAAGCAATTCGTCAATGCCCGAAAGTTTGTATAACTCACATAGACGAATTAGTGTACTAATGTCCGGTTGTCCGTTGCAATGTTCCCAAGCAGTAACAGCGCCTCGTGAACTGCCTATTTTGTCGGCAACTTCTTGACAGGTCATGCCCGCATTATGTCTGGCTTGGCGCAATGCTGATGCAACTTGTTGTCTATCCATTTGAAAAATCTCCTTGGTTTTTAACTCATGAATAAAAGTAAATTTGATAATTATTGATTATATACTATCATACCATAGTCATTTAACCTAGCGATAAATAGGCGGTTTTGAAAAAATATGTCTAAATTATTCACATATGTCTAAATTATTCACATATGTCTAAATTATTTACCACAAAGGCATAGATATACAGTGATTTTGAGAGAAAACATATAAATTGTTAAAATAATTTTCAAATCACCCCTTAAATCATTTGACATATGTTAGAAAAATAAACTATTATATCAAAAATGTTTGTGAAATTAGCAATATGTAAAATATATTTGTCTAAAAAATTCACAAAAATTCTAAAATATTTTTAATTGTTGACATACAGTTGTCAACAATAGGATGTTATAATATATAGTATAAACAAAAAACAAGGAGAAAAACGTGGACAACAGCAGAATAAACCAATCGCAACTAAATTACAATTGTGGCGCGGGCGAGGCAAGTGTAAACTTGCGAACAGGCAGAATGCTTTTTGATCACCCAATAATGAGTG
>Ga0131853_10000226_pt1 | contig 101257 bp, 82 predicted proteins | sample TergutLab28metaG_FD_92764 | JGI IMG/M metagenome (GOLD analysis project Ga0131853, IMG submission 92764) | Labiotermes labralis P1 segment gut microbial communities from Petit-Saut dam, French Guiana - Lab288 P1 (version 2) (version 2) | ecosystem: Host-associated > Arthropoda: Insects >...
GCAGGCAACCAGCCCATGAACAGAAAAAAATCACAAACGCATTCGCGGTGATTTTTTTCTGTTCGGGCGTTGCCTATGCGCTTGCAGAACCCCGCCCGCGAAGCGAGTTGCCCGTTGCGTGGGCATTGCGCGGTCGCGGCGGGCGCGTTGCGTGCCGACTACCCATGCCGACGACCCGACGAGATGCTTCGAGCTATTCGATTGTCGCCCAAACTGCGACGCGCCAGCGAATTACACGTTGCGTGCCGATGCCCTGTGCCGACGCGCCGACACTTCGCCCGCTGACGCACTGCCGCAATGCTTCCGCACGACGGCATTCCCATGCCAACGTTTCGACACTCCGCCGAGATTATTCAGGCTAGTCGTGGTGTAATTTTTGCCCGTTTAGTGTTCTTCTTGATTCTTGCTAAATTTTTACTGCAAAAAACTTGTCGTCCAGCACTGTTTTATGTAGAATTGCACAACGCATTACATCGGAGGTGTGGTTTGACTATTTTACGTGTTCTCTTGAGTATAATTAAAATATTTGGTGCCATTTTAAAAACAAGTTTTATGTCCAAAAAAAAGATAGAACTTGAAAATCAGTTATTGAAAACCCAGCTTGCACATTTTCAACGTCGAATGAAGGACGGAAAAATACCTAAATACCCGGTAGATGATAAAATCCGAATTCATTTGGCTTGCCTGTGCGAACTCTTCAACGATTTGAAATCATCGTTGGTTTTAGTTACGCCGGAAACAGTAAAACGATGGCATACTCGTCTGTTTAAGTTTTTTTGGCGAAAAAAATCCGAAGGCGGAAGACCCAAAATTTCTAAGGACACCATCGCAATGATTAAACGCATCCACAAGGAAAATCCTCTACTCTCTCCGGAAAAAATCCATGAAATGTTAGTTGCTTTAAACATTATGGACGCGCCGTCGCCCAACACCATTGCAAAGTATATACCCAAAATGCGCAAACCTCCTACCGAAAAGCAAAGACAATCTTGGAGGACTTTTTTGCATAACCACAGAAAAAACATTTGGTCTATGGATTTTGCCACAGTCACCACACTTTTATTTAAAGTTTATCATATTTTATTTATTGTCAGCCATGACCGCCGGAAAATTGAACACTTTGCCGTTATCGAAAATCCGAACGCTAATTGGATGGAACAGCAAATTCGGAACGCTACGCCTTACGGCAAACAACCGAGACATCTAATCCACGATAATGCTTCCGTATTTAAGGAAAAACATTTTCAGAAATTTTTAAAGGACTTGAACATTAAGTCAAAAAGCATCGCTCCTCATAGCCCTTGGCAAAATGGTGTCACAGAAAGGCCCATAGGCACCGTCCGCCGGGGTTTGCTTGACCACGTAATCCCTTTCAATCAGCGTCATTTGGAATGTTTATTGAAAGAATATGTTGATTATTACAATAATCACCGAACGCATCAGGCATTGGATTGCGATACACCGGAAGGAATAATCCAACCGAAAAAATCGTTGATTTCGGATACAAAATTAATTTCCAAGCCTGTTTTAGGTGGGTTGTATCACTATTACGAAAAGGTTGCATAAAAAAACAGCGTAACAACTCGTAATAACTCACTGTGCGCAATCGAATGCATCTAAATGATTCATTTTGATGAGTTTTCTTTCTTGATACCTTAAATATTTTTTTAACGCGAATTGCCCATTCCTGCCATATTATTACAGCAGGGAACGGGCAATTTTTTTGATTTTTTATGAAATTTCAATACGTCCATTGACATTTAATGGCTATTTTTACACGTCAAATGTCATTTTCTGGGTTGTTGAAGTCCACAGCAGTTTCAGCGGTTATGGGTACGCCCGCAAATTGTTTACCATAATTTGAAAAAGTTGGCGATTGGCTAATGATTCTTGCGTTCAAAAAAAATGTGAGTTATAATTTAACTTAGGAAATGTGGGGATAATATGAGTGACGAACAGAATCAAAATCGTGTTGTTGACACGCTTCACAACCAAGACAAAGTTTTGAAAGAAAGCCTAAGTCTGTTTACAGGCGGCTCATTGGAATTTCTTGATGAAGAACTTTCCGGCGAAGTCACGGATATATTAAGTACAGAAATAACGGAAACAACAACGAAAAAGGCTTACGGTGACAAAGCATTAAAACTTTCAACCAACATGGGTATACATTCGGAATGTGAAGCCCATATCAGCAAAGATGATATGATTCGTTTCGCTTCATACAATCTTGATTTAACCCGACTTCATAAAATCCCTTTCACCACTGTAATTATTACAACAAAAAAACCAAGCGTAACAAGCTATACTTGCCCGTCATTATCATTCACACCAAAAATCATAAATCTTAAAGAACGCGATGCCGATAAGGTATTAGCGGAGATTGATAAGAAGCTGAAAGCCGGGGAACAAAGTAAAATAAATTTATTGGAAGTAGTTTATTTGCCGCTGTACGGAAGCGAAAGCGGAAAAACAACTTTTGAACTGTTGAACACGGCAATAAAATTAACCCCGATAGTATCTGAAAATAAACACACGCAACACAAGCTACAAGACCTTTTAATTTTGCTTACGAGTACGTTTATAAGCGAAGAAGAACAAAATAGAATTTGGGAGGAAAATATGCCGACATTAGAAAATAACCCAGCTATTAGAATGTTAGAAGAACGGAGCATGAATAAAAAAATGATTGAAATTGCTAAGAATATGCTCCGCGATGGTGATGATGTTTCAAAAGTATCAAGAAACACAGGGCTTGATTTGTCGCGGGTTGCCGAATTACAAACGGAATTACAAGCTGCGGCAGTATAATTAATTTACAAAAACACTTTTTAACCTCCGTCATTAATGCGCGGGGGTTTTTTCATTTTTACAGAGGGGAGTTAGCGAATGTCAAACATAGCCAACACATTGAATATTGATGACAGGAATACGGACATTATCGCAAAGTAATAAACAGCCGCAAAAACCGCCGTTATTATACTCATTTTGAAACGGAGTACAACGCACTACTCCATGCTTGCGAGTATTTTGAATTGACATTGAAGCACAAGGATTTACCCGGCTCAAACACGCAAGAAATGTTTGAAAATTATGTAAAAGATTTTTATAAATTCGATAGCGAATACCGCTGTTTCATAACAGCCTTTGACCGTTTAGGCGATACAGACCCATTCAATTCACTTTTTGAAAAACTCGAACAAGATTATACAAACAGCTATCTCAACGATTTATCCGTAAAATGGTGTGCTATTTGGGACGGCGAAACCCGTTGGCATTTATCCGGCATTACGTCCCAACAAGGATTTTATGACAGATACATTCGCCGTTATGTTTCAGATAACGAGCGTGTTGTCGTAATTATTTCTGACGGCTTACGTTATGAATCTGCCGTTCAATTAAACGAGGAATTGAACCGGGGACAAAAAGGGAAAAGTGAACTTGATGCAATGTTGGGCGTTATTCCTTCGTACACTGCGCTTGGTATGGCTGCGCTTCTTCCGCATAAAACCATTGAAATTACAAGCAAAGGTGATTTTGAAATTAACGGCATTTCAACGGAAGGAACGGCGAACCGTGAAAAAATTTTACAAACAGTAAAAAAAGAAGCCCTTGCCATTCGTGCCGCTCAAATTATTAATCTTAACCAACAGCAGCTACATGAAAAACTAAGCGAAAGCGGAAATAAATTGATTTACATTTATCACAATACGATTGATGCAAGGGGCGACAATGCTTCCACGGAAAACGAAGTGTTTGAAGCAACAGAAAAAGCGTTTAATGAAATTTTCACGCTTGTAAGAAAACTACGCACACTTGACCTAAGTATACAAAACATTGTAATCACCGCTGACCACGGCTATATTTACCGAAGAACGCCGTTGCAAGAAAGAGATAAAACCCCAAAAGAGGATTTGGCGGGAGTAAAATCAAAACGGCGTTTCATCATTGCGAATGAAAACTTGGAACAGCAAGGAACACAGTCTTTTCCAATGTCTTATCTTGATAAAAACAGCGATATGTACGCAATTTTACCCCGAAGCACTAACTGCTTTAAGCTATCGGGTGCGGGTAGTTGTTACGTCCACGGTGGTACAAGTTTACAGGAAGTTGTGATTCCTGTGATTCGCTTCCGCAGCGATAAAAAAGCCAATCCCTCCATGAACACAAAAAAAGTAAGCGTAAGTGTTACAAGCCTTTCGCATAAAGTGACGAGCATTGTCACGCATTTAACATTTTTTCAAAATGAACCCGTTGACGAAAAACATTTACCGATTCACATAACAGCTTTTTTTGAAGATGAATCCGGCGAACGTATTTCAAGCGAAAATATCATTATTGCCGACAGTACAAGCAAAGAGCCGCAAGACAGAGCCTACAAAGAAAAATTCACGTTAAAAAACATGGCTTATGATAAAGGAAAGAATTATTATCTTGTTTTGAAAGATGAAAAAGAATCCGTCAATCAAGAATTGGAACGTATTCCTTTCGTTATTGACCTTTTGTTTGGCGGGAATATTCAATTTTAAGGGGGCAGACCCATGACAGATAACCTTAACGTAGCTTTATAAGAAGCCTTTGCGGGTAAAATCGTTCGCAAGGATTTAACGAAGAAAATTAAAGAAGGGGCAAACGTCCCTGTATATGTTTTAGAGTATTTGCTTGGTATGTATTGCGCTTCGGACGATGAAGAAAGCATACAAGAAGGCGTAAGCCGCGTAAAAAATATTTTAGCGGATAATTTTGTGCGTCCCGATGAAGCCGAAAAAATAAAATCAAAAATCCGTGAAATGGGAACATACACCGTCATTGATAAGGTCGAAGCAAAATTAGACCCGGAAAGCGACACTTACCTTGCAATGTTTTCAAATTTGAATTTGCGGAATGTACTTGTTGAAGATAATTACATCAAAAAATATGAAAAACTCCTTGCCGGGGGAATTTGGTGTGTTCTTCGCATGAATTATAACCGCTTGGAAGAACGCTTTGATGATTTTGACAATGAAAGACCGTCAATCGGATTCGGCGCAGACCCAAAGCCAAAGAAATCAAAAAAACAAAAAATAAGCCCGTTTGAAATTGAAGAACTTACGCCGATTCAACTTGCAAACATGGATATGGAAGAATTTTTTGAGGGCAGAAAGCAATTCACAAAAGACGAGTGGATTGACATTCTTCTCCGCAGCGTTGGCATGGAATTTACCCAACTTGATTACCGCGTAAAATGGCATTTGCTTCTCCGCATGATTCCATTGGTTGAAAATAATTATAATCTTTGCGAACTTGGGCCGCGAGGAACGGGGAAATCCCATATTTACAAAGAAATTTCTCCGAACTCGATTCTCATATCCGGCGGGCAAACCACCGTTGCAAATTTATTTTATAATATGGGAAACCGCACAATCGGTCTGGTTGGAATGTGGGATTGCGTAGCATTTGATGAAGTAGCGGGAATTACTTTCAAAGACAAAGACGGTATACAAATTATGAAGGACTTTATGGCTTCCGGCTCGTTTGCGCGTGGTAAGGAAGAAAAAAACGCCAATGCTTCAATGGTTTTTGTCGGAAACATCAATCAAAGCGTAGACGTTATTATGAAAACTTCGCACCTTTTTGAGCCGTTCCCTGCGGCAATGGCATATGACAGCGCGTTTTTTGACCGTATGCACTATTATCTGCCGGGTTGGGAAATTCCAAAAATGCGTCCCGAATTTTTTACCAACGAATACGGTTTTATTACGGATTATTTAGCGGAATTTTTGCGCGAAATGCGTAAGCGTTCGTTTGGCGATGCAATAGAAAAGCATTTTCGGCTTGGCAGCAATTTGAATCAACGTGACACAATAGCTGTTCGCAAAACCGTTTCGGGATTATTGAAATTACTTTACCCGCACGGCGAATTTGACCGTGAAGAAGTAGAGGAAGTTGTTAAATACGCGCTTGAAGGTCGCCGCCGCGTTAAGGAGCAATTAAAAAAAATCGGAGGTATGGAGTTTTACGATGTGCATTTTTCATATTTGGATAATGAAACCTTCGAGGAACATTTTATACCCGTGCCGGAACAAGGAAGCGGCAAACTGATTCCCGAAGGGCAGAACAAGCCCGGTCATTTATACTCCGTGCAACGCGGCGATACGGGTATGCTCGGCGTTTACAAAATGGAAACAGAAATGGTCGGCGGCAACGGTAAATTTGAAACCACGGGCAACGGCGCGGGGCGTGAAGGAAAAGAAAATCTTAAAACCGCGCAAAATTATTTCAAGGCAAATAAAAAACAAATAAGTAATTCTATAAATATTGAAAGTTGTAATTATTTAATGCACGTTGCAGACAGTCAAGGCGTAGGTTCTGCTTCGGATTTGGCTTTATGCGCTTTGATTGCTTTATGTAGTGCGGCTTTGCGAAAGCCTGTGCAATCGCAAATGTGTATACTCGGCAACATGAGCATAGGCGGCACGATTAGCAAGGTTGATGAATTGGCAAATGCCATGCAAGTCTGTTTCGATGCCGGAGCAAAGAAAATTCTTCTGCCGATGTCCTCGGCGGCTGATATTTCAACCGTGCCGGGGGATTTGTTCACCAAGTTTCAAACGGCATTTTACGGAAGCCCGGAAGAAGCGGTATTTAAGGCGTTGGGTGTAGAGTGATGATTTTTTTCAAAGTAAATAACGGAAAATTTAATTTTCGCGTAGCGGGTCTGATTTTTCACGATAATCGCATATTGATTCATCGTTTGAAGCGCGATGATTTTTTCGCATTACCCGGTGGGCGTGTAGAGTTCATGGAAAACACAGAGCAAACATTGATTAGAGAAATGAAAGAAGAACTAAATATTAATGTCAATATTGATAAACTCTTATGGGTAGGTGAACAATTTTTTGAGATATATGGTGAGCAGTACCATGAAATTTGTTATTATTATCTTCTTTCCGCTGATATTTCGGAGTTCAAGTCAAATGCTGATAAATTTGAAATTGTCGAAGATGAGCGTGTCTATGAGTTCAAATGGGTAAAAACAAACGAGTTAAAAAATGAAGTTTTTTATCCAATATTCATAAAGGAAAGAATATATAATTTGCCGGAAACAATAGAAAAATTTGTAGAAGTAAATGACGTTACCTGTATGGAGTATTTCAGAAAATGAAAATGTCGTAAACAAAGTTGAAGGGGAGGGTGCGAAAATGGAATATATAATACAAGCCCTTGAAAAAGAAAAATGGCAGGGACACGAAATTATTTTTAGTGATTATGCTGATAATTGCTATGACGTTGATGTGACGCTTGAAAATAAAAATTTTTCGGTATCACTTAATAATAAACCCCTTGAACAACGTAGAACGATAAAATACCCCAACAGTCTATTTGCATCGTGGCTCAAAGATGTGCAAGCATGGGGTGTTATAGACAATAATAATCTTATTGCAATAATAGAAACCGCTTCAAGCGACAATAATCGGTTATATATTTCCGAAATGTGGGTTGACGAAAAACACAGAAGAAAGGGAATTGCGACAGCTTTACTGAACGTGGTAAAACAACGTGCCATTGATGAAAAGCGCAGGGCAATATTTTTAGAAACCCGTTCGTGCAATGAACACGCAATAGCGTTTTATATTTCGCAGGGGTTTACTTTGATTGGTTTTGACAGTTGCGCGTATTCAAATGATGATATTGAAACTTTTAACGTGCCTTTAAAATTTGGAATGAAATTAGATGCGGATAAGGTCTAAAATTCATAAAATGAAAAAGCCCCTTTTTCCGTAAGGACAAGGGGCTTTTAAGTACCATTAATTTATTCTTTTTCAAGTGTTGTTATGGTCTTATGCTTGATAATTCTCGTTATCAGTTAAAAAGGTGTGCAAAATTTACCAAAACAGTCGGGTTGTTTATTGGCATCGCTGAAATTCCTTGATTTATTGGCTTTTATTTAAGCAGATGCCATTTTTTTACACCAAAAAAAAAGCCCGCAAGATAACGGCGGCGCATTATAAAGCAAAAACAAATACATTCGGTTTATGCCGAGCCGCGCGGCTTGTACGCCACGACTTCCCAATGGGAACGAGCGATAACCACAACGCCGCAACGCAAGCGTGGCAACTTGCGGGCGATGATTCATAAGTCGGAATAATGATACTCCCGTCAAGTCACAGTCCGAGCGTTAAAAGCGTCCCCGGCAATGATGGCGGCGGCATGAGAACCATGCCGGGGTGAAATTCCCGTGAGGTTGCGCCAACGACCGTTTGTTTACGCTTATTTTTTAAAAGTTAAGCCATACGCAGAAATTTGTTTTTGTTTTCACAAGAATTTTCCTCATAGACAGACATATCCCCTGCGTATAGCTTAACTTTTACGGCATTACATAAATAATCGAAGGGGTGGTTTTTTGAATATAGCCAACACAATTTCAAGAAAGGCAACAAAAAGCAGTGTTAAAAGCGTAATTGAATTAGATAGAAGCCTGTTTTACATCACAAGTTATTTTAATAAAAATACAATGCTCTCCGACTTATTGTTTTCCGCAGTAAGCGAAAATATCTTTTGTAATCCCCTTATAGACCGTGACTTTCCTCACTCCCCGCGTTATAATACAGGGGAAGATTAAAGCCATATTGGACGTTTTAATTCATTTTTGGAGGGATTAAAATGCTATCAGCGGAAACGCTCAATATGGATTACAACAGCGCGTTATTAAGCGCGATGTTACAAAGCAGAAAAACTGCCATTGTTTATAAGGCGGCATTGTATCTACGGCTTTCGCGTGACGATAACAACGGAAGCGCGGAAAGTATGAGTATTCAATCTCAAAGAGATATGTTGCTGTCTTATGCGAAAGATAACGGGTATGAGGTTGTCGGCATTTACTCCGATGACGGGTTCACAGGAACGAATTATGACCGCCCCGATTTTAAGCGCATGATAAACGACATTAGGCTCGGCAAGATAAACATGGTAATCACGAAAGACTTGTCACGGCTTGGGCGTAATTATGTAATGACAGGGCAGTATACGGAAAATTTCTTTCCCGACCACAATGTACGCTTCATCGCCATTAACGATAACGTAGACACAAGCAACGAGGATAACGACATTGCGCCATTCAAAAATATCTTAAATGAAATGTACGCAAAGGATATTTCAAAAAAAGTACGCTCCATGCGTAAGGTTGCCGCAAAACAGGGTAAATTTATGGGAAGCATAACTTCCTATGGATATAAGCGTTCAGCTATCAATAAACATAAACTCGAAATAGACGAATACGCGGCGAAAATCGTAAGACGAATTTTTGAACTTTTCAAAAATCGTGAAAGCGCAAGGCAAATTGCCGACAAGCTGAACCGCGAAAATGTTCTTAGCCCGCAACATTACTATTACGAAACGTCCGGGCGAGAAAACCCTTTTAGCAAAAACTCTAAAACATGGAGTAGTGCGACCGTAATAAGCATTTTGAAAAAAGAAGTTTATATTGGTCAAATGGTGCAAGGCAAAGTAACGGGAAAATCGTTCAAATCAAAAAAGCGACTGGAGTTACCGCCGGATATGTGGGCGATTGTGGAAAATACTCACGAAGCAATCATTGACATTGATACATGGAACGCCGTTCAATTTTTGCTTGTTTCTAACCGAAACAGTAAGCCCCGAAAAACCGAAGATGGCGAAGTTAGCCTTTTTGCAAATGTTTTAAAATGTAGCGATTGTAATGCGCGATTGACTTTAACGACAAAGAAAATAAAATCCGGCAATGGTATTTCAAGTTTTTACCGTTGTTCGCGGCAGTTGCAACACGGCGAAGCCGCCTGTACTCCGCACAGAATACGTCTTGAAACACTTGCTTCCGTTGTGCTTGCCGATATTCAAAACAATGCAAAACTCGCCAACGAGGACAAAGAAGCATTTGCAGAACGATTGCACAATGTCAGCGTATCGGAAAATACCGCCGAGATAGAGCAATACCGCAAACGCGAAGCGCAAATTCAAAAGCGGTTGACGGAAATAGACGGATTGATGCAAAAGACATTTGAAAAAAACTGCGCGGGTTTATTGCCCGATTCCGTAATGGCAAATTTAATGAGCAGTTACGAAAAGGAAAAATCCAAGTTGGAAGATGATATTGCCGCATTGCGAATCGAAAAACTCAAAGCAGAAAGCCAAACAGCGGATTTATCAAAAGAACTTGCGAAACTCCGTAGTTATGCCGACATCAACGAATTAAACCGCGCAATCGTTACAAGTCTTATAAAATCAATCCACATTTCCGAGCCGACAATGGTAAACGGCGAAAAGCAATACGCGATTGAAATAAGATACAAATTTCAAAACGCGCTTGAAACAAAAAAAGAAACCCCGTTATAAACGAGGTTTCGATGGGATATTGTACTCCCGACTTCGGGAGTACAATATAAAGACGGAGATGAGAGGATTTGAACCTCCGCACCGCGTTAACGGTCTACTCCCTTAGCAGGGGAGCCTCTTCAGCCACTTGAGTACATCTCCAAATAAAATAATGAGCAAACCTGTAAGCCGAGTTCTGTCGTGGACAGCCATCTATCTATGCCGTGTGTTGCCACGCGGCTAATGCGACACTACCTAAAGCGAGGCGGGCAACCTCATAGCTTTAATTGGTCTTGCACCGAATGGGGTTTACATAGCGTACTTTGTCTCCAAAGTACCGGTGCGCTCTTACCGCACCTTTCCACCCTTGCCGTAAATATTATAACGGCGGTTTATTTCTGTTGCACTATCCTTGGAGTCGCCTCCACCGGACGTTATCCGGCATTCTGCCCTATGGTGCTCGGACTTTCCTCATGTGTTTACAAACACACGCGACTGCCCGGTTTACTCATTTTCGGGGGTTTCTTCTTCTGTTTTTTCAACTTTCGCTGGTTCTGCTTTCTCAGGCGTAACTTTTTTTTCGGGGATTTCACTTTTTTCTTCTGCCGGCTCTTCCGCCGGAGGAGGATTTAAAATATAATCTGCCTCGCGTTTGGAAAGGCTGATTTTTTGGTTTTCAAAGTCGATGTCCATAACTTTTACTTGGATTTCCTGACCGATTGACAATTCTTCGTCTGGTTTTGCAATACGGCGGCCGGCAATTTGAGAAATGTGTACAAGACCGTCGATGCCGTCTTCAAGGGTTATGAATGCACCGAAAGAAGTAAGACGAGCCACAGTTCCGTCAACAATTGAGCCGACGGGATATTTTTCTAAAATACCGTTCCACGGATTGGTGTTCACATCTTTGAGGGTAAGGGATATTTTTCCTTTTTCCGGGTCAAAGGCAATCACGGTTGCGGTGACATTATCCCCGACAGAAAGAACGTCCGAAGCCTTGCGCACACGCTTCCAAGAAACCTCTGAAACGTGAATAAGACCGTCTACGCCTCCTAAATCTACAAATGCGCCAAAATCAACTATGCGGCTGACAACTCCGGCAACGCTTTGACCGATTGCGATTTTTCCGAATACTTCATTGCGTTTTTCATCTGCTTCTTTTGCCGCAAGTTCTCTGCGGCCCGCGACAATGCGCCTTTTCGCGCGGTCAAATTCAATTATATTAAAATTAAATTCTTTACCTTTAAATCCTTCGAGATTTGACTCGAAGCGGGAAGAAATTTGTGATGCGGGAATAAATGCGCGGCAACCCAAAATGTTCGCGATTAATCCGCCTTTAACCAAATCTGTAACTTTACCGGGCAATGGTGTTTTTTCAGTGAAGGCCTGCTCTAAAGTTTTGTAGTTTAGCTGACTGTCCACTTTTCTCTTGGATACCAGCACGTTTCCGTCGCCGTCGTTTACGCGTATAACGAAAACTTCAATTATGTCACCCGGTTTGGCTATTTCAGTAAGTACAGCGGCAGAATCATCCGTGTATTCGGATTTTGTCACAATTCCGTCCGACTTGTAACCAAGGTCAACAATTACCTCCGTTGCCGAGACGCGAACTACCGTCCCCTTCACGACCGCCCCGTTTTTCAATGTCATCAGTGAATCGTCCAGCATCTCCCGAAATTCCTTGGATTCTGCTGTTTCATTAATGTTTTCTTGATTTTTTAATTGTTCGCTCATTTGTTGAGCCTCCTCAAATAGGCAAAAAATTGTTATATAAAACCTTGGCAGGTGCATATTATCACTAACTCGAAAATTCTGCAACAATATTCTAGTATTTTTTTTCAGGATTAAAATAATCTACTATTCCAAGATAAATTCCCCACGCGATTTTCTCTTGGTAATCATCCGTTAAAAGCTTTTTGCGTTCGCCGTGGTTCGTCAAAAATCCGCATTCAACGAGGACCGCGGGCATTGCGGTTTGCTTCAGCACGAAATAATTATTATTTGCCTTTGCTTTTAATTTATTTGAAGGGTCTACGAATTCTACCAGTCGGTCTTGTATGAGCGTTGCAAGATTTTGGCTGTTATCTGATTGGTTAAAATAAAAAACTTGCGCACCGTGTACGCCGGATTTTCCAAACGAATTTTGATGAATGCTTACAAAAATATCCGCGTGAGAAGAATTCGCGATTACTCGGCGTGCGTGCATGTCGCTCGTTTTACTTCTGCCTAAATCGGAATCGTCTATACGGGTTATTATTACCGTTGCGCCGCCTTGCTCAAGAAATGTTTGTAATTTTTTCGCAATGCTTAAATTAATATGTTTTTCTTCTGTTTTGCCTTGCACCATGCCAGGGTCCCAACCGCCGTGCCCCGCGTCAAGAACAACTACTTTTTTTGAAAGCGGCATCGCAAAAATTGTTTGGCTTCCGAAAACTATGGTTAAAAAAATTATTAACGCAAATATTTTTTTCATAAAAAAACCGCCTTACTCAATATTTTTGTTTATATTGAGCAAAGTGGGTTGATATTATTCACAATCTTATCAAAAACAGCATTCTCGTTGCTGTTTTCGGTTTCTATTACAATGATGTTTTCTGTTTCGCTAAGACGTTCAAATATTGCAAAAAAGCGTTCCCGCTGTGTTTCTAATTTGTCGAGGGCTTCAAATATGCTTATTTGTGCGCGGCTTGTGGTTATCCTTCGCATACATTCTTCCGGCGAAACATCGAGGAAAATTACTGCGTCGGGTTTTCTCACGCTCATAACGGCTTGGTTGTATGTGAAAACTCGTTGTAAAGTTGCGGAATCCACGCCTTGGTAAACGAAATTTGAATAGTAATAGCGGTCGCAAATTACATATTCGCCGCGACTTAATGCAGGCGCAATTTTTTCGCAAAAATGCTGATAATGCTCCGCCGCGAAAAGTAACGCGAGCGTTTCGTTTTCCGCGGGAAACGCGCCGTATGTCGCGCTTCGCGCTAATTCGCCGATTTGACCGTCGCTTGGCTGGCGCGTGGTAAAACACGGCTTGCTTTTTTGGGAAAACCACTGCGATAAACGGTTGATTTGCGTGGTTTTCCCACTTCCATCAAGCCCTTCAATTACAAAAAATTTACTCAACATGCATCCCCAGCTTTCATTACATTAGTCTCTTTCAAATACATTAATGTTGATTCAGGCACTATTTGTGCAATACCTTCAAAATCGCGCTGTTCCAGCATTTTACGAACCTACATCAAACGGTTCTTCACCGACAAACCTTACTGATATATTCAGGGCAGGTGCGATTTTTCTTGCAAATAACATAACGTCCCTTGATGAGTCTATATCAATTTCTTTGGGATTGTCTTTCACAAAGTAACCGGGGAAGGTCACAGTACTTATAATAAAGTACCGCTTGGCACAATAATAACATTTTCAAATTCGGCTACCCCTTTTTTTACCAAATCAATTTTGTCCGTAAAAGGAAAGAAAGATTTATTTTCTTCAACAATAAATACGATTAAACAATCGACCTGTTTTCTCGCATAATCAAGTTACTTTTACCTTAAAAATAATCCGATTCATAATTTTACGATAAATTGGCCGCAGCAAACATTTTAATTCTTTTTTTATTCGTATAAACAATGATTTTTACCTCATTTTTTGATTGTTTTGCTAGGTCACTTTAACAAGAAAGCCCTTCTTTATACAAGAAGGGCTTGCGGATTCACCTTGCTTTTGCGATGCTTGGAACTGTCACGCTATTTTAATTGGCGTGGGACAGTACATACCCAAACCAAAGATTATACGCGAACCACGTTGGCGGCCTGTGGGCCTTTTGCGCCTTGAACCACTTCAAACTGAACTTCTTGACCTTCTTCGAGGGTTTTGAAGCCGTCTGTTTGGATTGCGGAGAAATGTACGAATACATCATCTTCGCCTTGGATAGAGATAAACCCATATCCTTTTTCGGCATTGAACCATTTCACTGTGCCTGTTTTCATGAAGCTAATCCTCCGTTCCCGGATATACCGGAAGTAAAAAAATTTCGCGCCCCAATCGGGACGAGTGACAACGCGCAAGTTATCACAGGTGCCATGAAATGTCAAATAGTTTAAAGAAAAAACGCACTAAGAAAATATTCACTCGGTAGTAAAATGCACTTCGTGTAATAATATGGATATATACGTTCGCGTATCATTTTTCAAAATATTATAGTAGAATTAATTTTGTAAAAATATTTTTATCGGGGGAATTCTGAATGAATACAATATTTCATAAAATATTTTTTTTAGTTATTATAGCATTGGTGGTTTTCGTGTTAGCTCCGATTGGCGTAACGGTAAACGGAAACGGCGTGACACCAACGCCGTCGCCCACACAGTCTCCAATACCAACGCCTTCACCAAATTTCAGAGCAGTATCAAGCATAAATCTTTCGTCAAATTTCGGGCAAACGGGAAATCCTTTTAATCTTAATTCTCATGCGACAATTTGGCCTAACAGGACAGGAGAACAATATCCCACGCTTTCTAATATAGGCTGGGAAGTTATAAACATATCTCCGAATACGTTTTCCGCGTCTGTTTCCGGTGCAGTTCTTTCAACATCGGGAGAAGGGCAGGGTTCGGTGCGTGTTCGCGCGACAATTCCGAACGGTCGCGCAAACGGAGAAGATTTTACTCAAGAATTCACATTGCATTTCAGTAATATGGCTGTTATCGCAACACTGGAAGGACTTCATGATTTGTTCGCGAATGTGCCTGTTGATGCACGAGTGCTTTTCACACTAGAAGGCGGCGGCAGATTTGTTGATGAAATTTACCCGTCGGATTTTTGGGTAACAGGTTTGCCGAGCGGACTTGTTGCGGAAGAAGCGGAACGGATTAGTAACACAATGGTTTCCGTAAAAATCACGGGTGCGCCTGTCTTTTCCACAACAAGCACGCAAAATTTGGTGAACGTACCCCACACAATCGCCGCAAGAAATATCCGTCATAATCATGCGAATGTATTGGCTCATGTGGTTCGCGAATGGCTTTCTTTCGACGAAATCACGGCAAGCGCGACCTCATGGCCGGCATCTTTCACTTTCGACCTTAACCGTTACGGCTCCCAGCACAGAAATGCTTCCGTTAACCTTAACCCGCGTGGACTTGAATTCAGAAGAATCCGCTTCGGTGCAGTTGAATTAATCGAAGATGAGGATTATATCCGCAACGTAAATCATAATTTTGAGATAAAAAGCTCGTTTTTGGAGAGGCTTCCGATAGGGCAATGGAACTTGACTTTCCATATGAATCGTGGCGCAAACCCGACAATTATTATGAATATTATTGATTCTTCGCAAGAGGTTGTCACTACGCCCGAAATTATTCCGGGGCCGCCACCCGCGCCGCCCGCAACACCGCTTCATCCAAATGAAAACTTTATGTACTTAACAGGCGGAACAGCCGTAAACATCAGCGATTTGCGCTGGGATTTATACCGAGCGCGAGTAAACCCTGCAATTCAAAACGGTGCGGCGGAAGTAACAATCCGCACCCATGTTTTAGACCATCTAAGCTGGAATTTACCCGGTCAAACTTTTGAAATCGTTACGCCAATGGCGCGTTTGCACGTTCCTGTAAATATTTTGTGCTTGATTTACGACGGACGCTTTTCGATTGTAAGCCGCGAGTTAAATTACAGTGACGTAGATTTGCGAATAACACTCACCGACGTAAGCGACAACGGACATAACAACCATCTGTTTGACGCGTTTCATCCGAACGGCGAAAAACTTACGCCGCTTGTTGATTTGCGCGTTGATTTAATTAATACGATTACGGATGAAATAATTCTCACCGCGCAGGAATTCACGCAACCGCTTGACATGACCTTTGTTATGATGAATAATGCGGCGCATTTGCGTCCTGCCGGGACTTTATTTAAACCATCATGGCTTGAATTCGTGCCGTATCGGAATTTTTCGCCCAACGAAATAACAACGCGTTCAATTTTTCCCGGCACACAGGGAATAATTCACAACCGCGTCCACTTTGAAGATGTTTACAATATGCATTGGGGCTTTGCGCAATCGTATACAGCGGCGTATTCTGGGCTTCTTTTCCCTGTAGCCGAATTGCAACCCAACGCTCCTATCACACGCGGCGAATTTACGCAGTTGCTTGCGTCCGCATTGCAATTGCCACGAGCCGGCGCGAATGATTCCGGCTTCGTTGATGTTCTTCCCACAAGTGTTTTCTTTGATGGCGTTAGCCGTTTGTTTGAAGCGGGACTTTTGGGGCCTCGCGTTCACGGCGCCGCTTTCCGCCCCAATCAGATTATTACACGCGAAGAAATTGCTGCGACAGTTGGCATGGCGATAATGCTTGGCAATTCGCTCCGTGAACCGGAATTTCGTCCGCTTTCAATCGCGTTCACAGACTTCGGACTGTTCACGCCGCACCATATTACTCCCGTGCAGGAAACCGTAAACCACGGTTTAATGGTAGGTTATCCCGACAGTACCTTCCGTCCGCTTGAACCCGCATCCCGCATTATTGCGTTGGAAGCGGTGGTCGGTTTGGCGCGGTTGTTTGGCTTGCTTGACGAGGCGTAATCGGAAATGGCATTTGACGGAACGACCCTTGCGGGAATTGTGCATGAAATATCTGTTTTGGAGGGAGGGCGAGTTGATAAAATCGCCCAACCCGAGCCGGACGAAATTTTTTTAAGCGTTAGGTCAAAAGGCACAAACTACAAGCTTTTACTTACCGCAAATTCAAACGCGCCGCGTATTGGTTTTACGAAGCAAAGTAAAATTAGCCCACTGACTGCCCCGACTTTTTGCATGATATTACGTAAATATTTAAGTGGCGGACGAATTATTTCAATAACACAGCCCGATTTCGAGCGAATTGTGGAAATTCGTATAGATGCTTTGGACGAAATGGGCGACCGTTCGGAAAAAATACTTACAATAGAGATAATGGGAAAGCACAGCAATATTTTTTTGCTCTCCGGCGGGAAAATCTTAGATGCGATTAAACACGTTCCGTTTTCCGTTAGTTCCGTGCGTCCTGTTTTGCCGGGAGCGGTATATTCGCGTCCTCCTTCACAGGAGAAATTTAATCCATTGGAAACCGCAAAAAACATAGCAGATTTTTTTGCAACAGTTATTAGCGGCGAAAACCTGCAAAAATCAATTTATCAGAACCACACGGGAATAAGCCCCATTCTTGCCGCCGAAATTTGCAATCGCGCAGAAATTCCGCAGGATAAAATTCCCTCCCTTATGAGCGAAGAAGAAAAATCGAGGTTGCACACAGTTTTTTCAGATGTGTTTTCGCAAATTGAGTCAAATAATTTTGAAAGTATAATTTATTGGGACGAAAAAGGAAAGGCAACGGACTTGACCATTCTACCGTTTTCTGTGTACACGCATTTACGCGCGGAAAAATTTGAGTCACCGTCTGAAATGCTTGAAGTATTCTACGTAAAACGTGACGAAGCCCATCGAATCAGCCAAAAAACGGCGGATATGCGCAAGCTGATTACCACCCACCAAGAACGTTGCCGAAAAAAATCTTTCGTATATGACAAAACACTTGAAGAAATAAAAAACCGCGACGATCTACGAATAAACGGCGAACTTCTTACTGCGTATCTTTATATGGCGCCGCCCGGCTCGAAAAGCTTTACTGCGGAAAATTTTTATAATAACAACGAACCGTTGGAAATTTCCTTAGACCCTGCGCTTACCGCCGCAGAAAACGCGCAAAAATATTTCAAGAAGTACAATAAACAAAAACGCACCTTCGCCGCGTTGCAAGAACAAATTGCTAAAAACCAAGAAGATTTAACATATCTTGAAAGTGTGGCAGTTGCGATTGAAGCCGCGCAAGACGAAGCCGATATAGCCGAAATACGTGCCGAACTCGCGGAAATGGGTTTCGCAAAAAAACGTGCCAAAGCAAAAAATAAAAAAGCAGACAAACCCGCAAAGCCGTTAAAATTCACATCGTCGGACGGTTTTGATATATATGTAGGAAAAAACAACACGCAAAATGATTTTTTAACATTAAAAACAGCAAAGCCCCATGATATTTGGTTTCACACAAAAGATATTGCGGGTTCCCATGTAATTTTAGTAACGGGCGGCAAAGAGCCAAGCGAAACGGCAATCCTTGAAGCCGCGAATTTGGCGGCGTTAAACAGCCGCGCAAAAAATTCAAGCCAAGTCCCTGTTGATTACGTGGCACGAAAGCACGTCCGCAAACCGGCGGGCGCAAAGCCGGGGTTTGTGATTTATGATTACCATAAAACAATCTATATTACGCCAATGGCAAATTAAAAGGAGGACTTCAAAATGAAAAGAAAATTATCAACACGAGTAACTTGCCTTGTGGTTGCGTGTGTAGTTCTTGCGAGCGCGATTACGGTTTCGGCGGTAAACGGTTCGCCCTACGAACAGCTTAAAAATGCTGTATTTGATGCGCTGTTTTTTGAAAATTACACAATGGAAGGCGAATTTACCATTCGCGTAAACGGCGAAATTACAGACAGGGAGAAAGCATTTATAAGTCAAGGAAACACAGCCAGATTAAATATAAATTCAAGCTGGAGTAACACCGCAATGTCCTCGTTTAATGCCACTACCGGTGGAAGTTTAGAATACACCGCGCCACCCTCGTTTCAGACCACAACCGGCGATAGCTTAAACTACACAACAACCGGTGGCAGTTTAGCCATGAATACAAGCGGGGAGTACAGAACAAAATTTATGGATTTCTACACCGATAGATTGTCTGTATCAGCAAATAGATGGGATTTAAATGCGGGGCAGCAGTGGTACAGCGTGGAAGTGTACGAAAATATGGATGATACGTATTGGGATCGTTCACGTTCAAACAGCAACAGACTTATTGACGATATGTTTTACGGTAGGGATACGGAACGCGATTCTAACAGCGTACGGCTTATGGAGCTTGTTTTAGACCTTGTGGTTGGGGATTTAAAGCATATTGTTAGCATGACCACCCGTGACGGTTCACGGTATATCAGCGGAGAAATTACGGGTAATCAGTTTCCGGAAATTATCAGATTGTTAGTCGATATGTCGGTGGAAGACCGTTATATGTATATTACAGATAATATACGGGCACAAAGCATTGAAATAAACCGTATAAGGGGCGAAGCGGAAATTGATTCAGCCGGGAATTTGGCGTATATCGGATGTAATATAAATATTATAGTTACAGATACTTTCGATGAAACCCATGATATTGAGTTTGATGTATCTCTCCGTTTTTCAGACATAGGCACAAGCAATCCGCAAAGCCCTGTTCCGGGAGTGGAGGAGTTGTTTACGCTTAAATTTATGCAAGCCAATTTTGAACGTCAATGGCGTAGTTACTCGGCATTTTTTACGCTTGATGCGGACGGAAATATAGACATTGAAAGCATAACCGATAGAGTTAACCGGAATGATTCATTTCGAGATATTGATAATCTTTGCGACTGCGATATATGTAATCCGATAGAAAGTGAAATGGAGGAATTTGAATGGATAGAAAATTACCCACACGTGTAATCTGTCTTGTGCTTGCGTGCGCAGTTCTCGCGGGCGCGATTACGGTTTCGGCGGTAAATGGTTCACCCTACGAGCAACTTAAAAACGCTGCGATTGACGCAATGTTTTTTGAAAATTTCACAATGGAAGGCGAAGCGGTTTTACGCTTAAATGGCGAAATTTTGGAGCATGATACAACATTTGAAAGCCGCGGAGATACCGGAAGGTTATCTATAAGTTCAAGCGGACATATTAGTTTCAATACCGGCGAGCTATCCGTTTCCACGGTTAGTATGAGCAGGGGCGTAGATAATTCGGGACGGCAGTGGTATCAAGTGCGTTCGCGCGATAATTGGGAAAATTACAGTATGTTTGGGGATGTTGGTCGCGACTCCAATTACGTGCGGTTTATGGAACTTGCCTTAGACCTTGTGGTGGGAGATTTAAGGCATAATGTGAGCATGAGCCAACGCGGCGGCACACGGCATTTCAGCGGAGAAATTACGGGAAGTCAATTGCCGGAGATTGTTAAGCTGTTAATCGACATTGCGAATGAAGAAGGCGGCATAGATATTGAGGATATAGAAGTGCGAAGTTTTGCAATCAACCGCATACGCGGCGAAGCTTCTGTTGATTCCGACGGGAATCTTACGTATGCCGGGGGCAATATAATAATTACACTTACAGATGTTTACGGCGCAAACCATACTGCTGATGCAGAGTTTACTCTCCGTTTTTCGGACATAGGAACAAGTAATCCGCAAAGCCCTGTTCCGGGCTTGGTTGAATTGTTTACTCCCGAATTCATGGAAGCTAATACCGAATGGAACTGGTCGTGGCTTTATTTTACGCTTGATGCGGACGGAAACATTGACCGTGGAAGCATAACCGACCAAATCAACCGGGATAGATTCCCTTCTCGTTGGTAATCGCATATGATTTTAGAATTGGAAAAGGTAACGAAATTATATAAAAACGGGCGCGGCGTGGAGGATATCTCCTTTTCGCTTGCGCCCGGCGAAGTGCTGGGCTTGCTTGGGCCGAACGGTTCCGGCAAGTCCACTACTATGAAGGCGATTACGGGGCTTGTAGGCGTAACAAGCGGAAGTATTCGCGTTTGCGGTATTGACGCAATTTCCCGGCACGAAGAAGCGATGCATCATACTGGCAGTCTTATCGAATCGCCCGCGCTGTATGCGCACACTACGGTTCTTAAAAATTTGCAAATGGCGGCGCGGTTTCATGAAAACGTGGATGATTCCCGCATTGAAGAGGTTTTGCAACTTGTTCAAATGGACAAGTATAAAAAAGATAAAATAACAGTGTTAAGTCTTGGAATGCGCCAGCGCGTGGGGCTTGCTATGGCTCTTTTATCAAAGCCCCAGTTGTTGATTCTTGACGAACCCGCAAACGGTCTTGATATCGAGGGCATGGTTTATGTACGCGATGCCGTGCGTCAGGCGGCGGAAGAAGGGGCGGCAGTGCTTATATCCTCGCATTTGGCGCATGAGATTCAGCAGGTGGCAACAAAGGCGGCAATAATTCACAACGGACGGCTACATGGGCTTCTTGGAATTGACGAAATTCTAGAAACCTTCGGCAGTCTGGAAGATTATTTTTTATCCAAAATAAAGGGTGAACCCGCATGACGGCAATTAGAGCGGCTTATCGAAACGAAAGAGACAAAGTGCTTTTTAGAAAAAAGTATATAGTTTTCTTAATAATCGGGATAATTATTTCTGTTGTTTTAACGATGCTTGGAACATTAGCGACCGGTATTTTCGCGCGGTGGAGCGGATTCACAATAAATCTTGCGCCTTCACCGACGGGGATTTTACCGCTTTTTTCACATATGATTATTCCGCTTTTGATTTTTATGGCTTCCGCCGATTTATTTACCGCGGAATCCGCGGACAGAACAATGAAAGCCATGATTTGCCGTCCCATTGCACGGTGGAAACTTTATTCCGCAAAATTGCTTGCGATTGTTACTTATGCCGTCGTTTATTTGGCCTGTATTTTAGTTGTAAGCACCGTTTTTAATCTTTTTACGGGGCGGGTGTTGAGTGTGGGTGAATTTTTTACCACGCTTATTTCATATGCACTTACTGTTTTCCCTTTAACGGTATTGGCGGCGTTTGCAATTTTTGTAGCATTGTTCGGGCGCAGTTCCACGCTTACTATGTTTTTACTTGTCATCATTTACTTGGCTTTGAATGTATTAACTTTTATTTTTCCCGTACTTTTTAATATGCTTTTTACTTCATATCTAAGCTGGCATCGTATGTGGGTTGGTGCTTTGCCCGGCGCGTCGCGGCTTATTCACGCGCTTGCGATTGTCGGAGGCTATGGTGTGGCTTTCTTTATGGCGGGGAGTTTGATTTTTGATAAGAAGGAGTATTGATTTATTGCATTTCAATTTCCGCAAACACTTTATTGATAATATCCTCTAAAATGTCTTTGGGCATAGTTTCAATAAATTTGTATGTCCTACTGTTAATATCAAGGCTTTTAACATGGTCACATAAAACAACTCCTGTCGTTTTAGTTCGCTCGTCAAGCCGCACATGTAACGGAAAATTTTTATCCATATTCGATATCGGGCAGACAATAGCAAGTTTAGCCTTTTCGTTAAAGAATGTGTTGCTAATAACTATAGCCGGACGGCTTCCGGCTTGCTCATGCCCTGATTGCGGATTAAAATTGATTTTAATAATGTCACCTTGCTTTACCATACCTCACCACCTATAGGCTTACCCCAGTCTATTTCTTCCGGTGTATAATCGCCGTCATAATCGGCAAACAATTCTTGAATTGTTTTTCGCTTTTGTGTGACGTGTCTGATTACGATTATGTTGTCTTGTTTTAAGATTTCAACCTCGTTACCTTCACGCATATTCAAATCATCCAAGTAGATTTTAGGCAAGCGAACCCCTTGACTGTTGCCCCATTTTTGAATAGTTGCAATCATAACTATCACCTCAAGGGCAGTATATACATTGTATAACTCGCTGTCAAGAGGTTGATTTTTAGTTGTAAGTGCCATAATAAAAAAAGGGCTGTTTCAGAATAAGTTTTCCATGATTTTTCAAAGATTTTTTAACCACGAAAGGCACGAAAAAGAGAGTGAAATTTTCGTGTTTTTTGTGCCTTTTGTGGTCAAAAAAATCTTTGAAAACTTATTCTGCAACATCCCCTTGTAAACAATGTGTAAATAGCCCTTGCTTGAATATGACAGGAGGTTGAATTCTTTGCGTTCTTAAAAATCTAATAGCCATATCGTCAATTAATGTTGGAAGCCTTGGTCTCTTGTTAAATTAACATTTTTTCTAAATAAGTCAGCTTCAACTGATGTAACTTCCCTATCTTATGAGATAGAGTTTCAATGCTTTTGTCGAATACTTTAATAAAGTCGGAAATCGCTTTCTGTTCTTTAATAGAAGGCGCGCACACCTCTATTTGGCTGAAAGAAGGAAATTTCAAATTCCATGTGTCTGATGTAAGACCTTGTGAATTTCTTTGAAATGCTTGAATCATATCCGGTCGCTTGAAAAGATAGGCAAAGTAAAACGAGTGAGCATTAGTCTTTGGTGTTATAACGGTGTAGGCGGGGCTTAAAATTCCATTGTATGGTGAGTACCCACTTGCGCCTTGCCACATACGCATGGAGTTGTAGGCAATGTCACCAATCTTAACGACTTTGTAGTTGGACTTATCCTCACTTGATATTATTTGCCTGTTCAATTCTTTGGCTTTTACAACGCCAGAATTTATAGTAACAGAGATTAGCTCGCCATTGCCAGACCTCTCAGAACGTTCTTCGAAATAGAATTCCAACTTTTGCCGCTCCCACGGCTCACTAAACCCCTCAAATCTCATCTTCGGCACGGTTTCGCCTACTTGCGGGAATATCTGTTGCAGATATGCCTTTTTCAGTTCCCGCAAGCCCATTAGCTTACGCTTATAAAGGGTGATAGTGCTGTCGAGGGTACGGAAGAATGTGCCTATTGCGATTTGCTCGGGCTTTGCTGGAAATGAAAATGTACTTGAGTTTATATCTTCCTGTCCAATGGTAGTCATTGTACCTGTCTTTGACCTAATCATAAATTCTCTCTTTGTCGAAGAATGATTCAGCGATTCTTTAACAAAAAAAGGCTCAAAATCTTTTGATAATTTCATTCGCATTATATGGTCATCAAAAACAAAAATGCCATGTTCCAGTAAAATATTAGCTTGTGCTATCCCTTCGACTTTCAATGAGCTTCTCGTTAGAAAAATATCGCCAATTTCCACATTGCATTTTTCTATATCTTTTTTCGTTGCGTTAAAATACTCCAACTCATCAACATGGATATGACTAGGCGAATACAAATTTACAACATTTATGTGTTTAGTGTTTTGCTCATTTCGTCCCGGTCGATTCATTATGCCATTTGATATTTTCTCTGTAATAATTTCCCCTAACTTCCGCTGTTCCCAAGCGTCAGTAAAGCCCTTAAACCTAATCTCAGGTGTGTTTATCATTGTGCGCTCTCCTTTGCCCAAGCTGTTAGCTTTGCTAACCAGTTCGCAAAATGGCGGCACTCGTTTTTGATTTTATCAATGCCGATTTGCTCCGCTATGTCTATTCCGTCGCCAACTTTTGAATAATTGGGAATAGCCCTCTCGATATGTTTAGAGGGCGCAGTTTCGGGTGATTCATTGATATGTTCAGGCGTTAGCGCGGCGGCTCTCACTCCGCGCAATACCGCAACCGTCTCATTGTCGGCTATACTTTCAAATGCAGACACATCAGAGAACAAAAGTCCCTCAAACTCATGCAACACAAGACTAAAAACCATGTTGCCGAATTTGTTGCCAATTTCATCTGCGATAGCCTTTTCTATGTGTTCCGCTTTTGCATAAATATCATTTGGGATGTTTTCAAGACCGAGTGTGTCATATGGAAAAGCGTACAAGTCGAACATCGTAGTTACCAGTTCATTAGGGTGTTCGCCGCACAGCCTTTGAAGTTCTTTCTTGATTTTACTAAAACTGCTTACGCCTCCTTTGTATTTTTTGGTAGGTGTTCTTTTTGTTGTAAAAATTATAGGGATAGTAATAACGCCTATATTTTGTAGATAGGGGCTGAGGATTATACTAACGAAATCTTCTTCCGTTTGTCCTTCACAGAGGATGTAAAGCCGTTTCATCGTGCAACTCTCCCCCCGAAGAGATTTTTGTTCCACAACTCACCCAATGTATAATCATCTTCCAGCCATGCCGCTAACCGTTCTGCATCTAATCGCTTAAATTCCGACCCGCTAGGGCTTCTGTCAACTACAATAACGTCTTCTGCTTCAAAGTGGTCAAGAAGTTCTACAGATTGCGTAGCCAATATTACTTGCTTTCTTGTAGCCGCTTTTTTCACAAGCTCCGCAAGAATTGTTATTGCGTATGGATGCAGACCAAGTTCCGGCTCGTCAATAATTATGATGGCCGGTTGTAATTCTGCCGGTTGCAAAAGCAAGGTAGCAAGACAAATAAAACGCAATGTGCCATCCGATAACTGTGATGGATTAAAAATCTCGTCACAGTCTTTTTCTTGCCAGCGCAGAAAAATAAGTTCACTGTTATCCTCCTCCGGCTTTAATATAAAGTCTTTAAAATATGGAGCAATGCGCTGCACAGCTTTTACGATTTTTTGGTATTCCGCTTCATAATATTTCCGTAAACGATAAAGAAACGTCGCCAAATTAGAAGCGTCCCGCATTAAAATATTACTGTTGGATAAATTATGCTCACGTTTTATCTTCGATGTTGAACCCGTATCATTGAAATGGTACAAAGGAATTGTCTCTCTCGACAACGCTCGGATGTCATCTCTGTCAAGGTTTAACGTTAGGTATCCTTCTTCCCACTTAGATTCATTGTGACCTCCATCTCCCCATGTTAAACCGCCTGCTTCAATACGCTCCTCACAAAATATTAAACTGTTATTTTCTGATGCCTCCAACTCAAAGGCATATATATATGAATCAAAATGAAATTCAATCAAAACACTGTCGGTAACTTTCGTGCCATTATGAAAAAGCGAATTAACGCCTTTTATACCGGCATAGCGAGCTAAATTCTGCACCACAATATTTTGAAACAAAGGAAAAATAGACATAAAATTAGATTTTCCTGCTCCATTGCTCCCAATAAGAACGTTAAGGTTTCCAAGTTCTATATCGCTGTCTTTTATTGACTTATATCCCTTAATTACGATTCGGTTTAATTGTGTTTGTCTTTCTTTGCTCATTCCTGCCCCTCCTACATAAAAATCTGCTTAGTGGCTTCGATAAGTTCCTTTGTTTCGTCTGTAATGGCGAGTTGGTCAAGTAAGCCTAAAAACTCCGATTCGCTTGCTTTTATCTTGCTGTTTAGGTCGGTCATTTCCTTGCTTAGTGCCACAATGTCAATCTGCTCTTCTTCCTCGAAAGTATCTACATAGCGTGGTATGTTAAGGTTATAGTCGTTGATGATAATATCCTCATAATTTGCAAGGTGGGCGTACTTGGAAATATTTTTTCGGTTTTTATACGCTTCAACGATTTTTGCAATGTCCTTATTCCGCAAGTTGTTTTGGTTTTTCTGCTTTTCGTAGTCATTGGAAGCATCAATGAACAGAACATCGCGCCCGTTATCCTCTCGCCCTTTTTTCAAGATAAGCACCACGGTTGGTATACTTGTTCCGTAGAAAATATTCGGCGGCAAGCCAATAACGGCGTATATCGCGCCTTTTTCAATTAATGTCTTTCTAATAATGCCCTCGGCAGAACCTCTAAATAAAACGCCGTGTGGCAATACTATTCCCATTGTTCCCTTATCGTTAAGATGGTAAAACCCATGAAGCAAAAAGGCAAGGTCGGCTTTTGATTTTGGGGCAAGCTTGCCGCATAACTCAAAACGTGCGTCGCTCAAAAATTTGTTGTCTGCGCTCCATACTGCGGAATATGGGGGGTTCATAACAACGGCGTTGAAAAGATATGGCTCGTCTGTTGGCCAGTCTTCATCAAGCGTGTCGCCGTTTTTCAAACGCATTTGATTTTGTTCTACGTTATGCAGAATCAAATTCATTCGGGCAAGGTTATATGTCGTGGTGTTTAACTCTTGTCCGTGATAATGCACGTTTCCCGGATTACTAACAAATTGACGAATATTAAGCATCAACGAACCCGAACCCATTGCAGGGTCGTAAATATGAAACGGCGCGATATTTTCTTGCCCGATAGCCACGATTTCGGAAATAATTTTGCTTACAGTTTGGGGCGTGTAGAATTCGCCCGCTTTTTTACCCGCGCCTGCGGCAAATTGCCCGATAAGGTACTCATAGGCATCGCCAATTACATCGCCTTCATGCCCGAAAAGGTTTATTTCATCAAGGGTCTTAATTACTTCCGTTATGGTTACGTTTCGCTGTTGGGCGTTAGAGCCTAACTTTGTAGATGTTAGGTCAACATCATCAAATAAGCCCGTGAAATGTTCTCCCTGCCGCGCAAGCTCAATAAAAGCATTTTGTAAGTCTGATATTTGGAATTCGTACTCACCGGCCTGTTTCCGTAACGAGTAGAATAGGTGTTTAGGTTCGATAAAATAGCCTAACTTTTTGGTTATTATCTGCCGTAAATCATCTGCATCTTCATCATACCACTCTAATAGCCCTGTAAGCTGTGTTTCTCTGTCGGGGTATTCTGCAACCTTGCCGTTTTCTTCTTCATAAACGGCGCGCAACTGCTGGTCGGAAAGATATTTATAGAATACAAGCCCAAGTAGATAATTTTTATACTCGCTTGCATCCATTTTGCCACGGAGTATGTCTGCGCTTGCCCATAATTTTGTGTTTAGTTCTGCCATTTTATTTTTCTCCTTTACTCATCATCATTCACCCCGTTGCTGTGTACTGCAAGTTCGTTCTTTAACGGCATCAATTTTTTGTCCATTACATTTTTCCAGTAATCACCTATGACAACTATTTTTCGCCTAAACCTTTCACCGGGAAAAACTTGTTCAAAGATTTCTTTAGTCAAACCGGATTTTTCAATGAGGGTGTTGAGGTATGGCACATCACCCTTATCCTTGTTGTATTCGTTAAAACTCGTTTGTAAATCCTCTTTCGGAACACGTAAATTAGCCGCGGCTTCCCCGATTTCAGATTCAATAGCAATCTTGAAGTAAAATGCGGCTCTTTGGGCGGCTTCATCGTCGTTTTCAATATCTCTCATTATATACTTGTAAACAATTTGTACGATTGTGGGCTTGTCTTTGAGGATTTCGTCAAATTTACGCTTGCTTTCTTCGTTTCTGATGTCCTTCAAAAGTTGGCTGATATAGTAACTGTCAATCGTTTCTTCTAAGGTTGCCCTTTGGTCGGCTGAAAATTCAATTTCTAAAATATCATCCGGCGGGTCGCCAATTAAATCCTCAATCGCTTCACGAACTTCGGATTTTAGATTTTCGATATTTCCAAAATCGTTGGAAATAATTTCAAGAATAGGTTTTAGCTTGTCAAAGTCGTTTTCAAATTCTTCATAGCTCTCTATGGCTTCACTAAGGCGTTTTACTGCTTGGAAGGTTCTTATGGTATTAATTTTTTTCTTTAAGTCGTTAGGGTCTTTTTCAAGTTCTTGCTTTGCTTGTGTGTAGGATTTATTCGCATTTTTTAAATCTTGACGTACTTTTTTATATTGCTTAGGGATAAGACTTTCCCAATCCCTTTCTTCGTTTGAAAACAACCGGATTGCATCCTGCACATTCTTTGCCATTGTGTGTGGCTTACGGAATGTTACAATCATACCTATGTTTTTTCCCGTCATAACCCTGTTTGTGCGGGAAAATGCTTGCAAAAGCCCATGCCATGTTAGTTCTTTATCAACGTAGAGAGTTTGGATTGTGGGTGCGTCAAAGCCTGTTAGAAGCCTTTCTACCACAATTACAAAATCCAACCATTGGCCGTCTTTTTGATACTGCACACCTTTGCGGGCAAGGCGGTTATTGATATTTTGATTATAGTTACTGTCGTCTATTACTTGTTCGTCGTCGTCAATACCGGCTTTGAATTTCTTTCTGCCTTTTTTTGCGCTTTCTGCATAGTGCGTATTAAATGTTGCATCATATTCACGCATAATTTCTAATAACTCTTCCGCCGCCTTGTTTTTATCACCCTGTTTTTCAGATAATGAATATGTTATTGCCACACGAGGAAAGCCCGGGTCGTTAAGCCTTCGGGCTTCGTTTATTTTGCCTGTTATCAATTCTCCGTTCTGTTTTAACTCCATCAATATGCTATAAATTCGCTTTGCTTGTGGAATAGAATGGGTTGTTAAAATCGCGCTCATTGTAGGAATGCCATTTTTAACTTTGAATTTTTCTATTACATTGTGATGCTTAAAAATTTTTTTTAGCATCGCTTTTATATACCCTTCATTTTCATAATCTTCACGAGCCAGCAAGGCTTCTTTTTGTAAATCGTCCATTTTGTCAAGTTCGTCTTGCGTTGTTTTTGTTAAATACAGAGCCAATTCATCTTCTTCGCCCAACAGTGAATGATACTCTACTTGAAAATCAAGTACGGACTTGTCATCCATAGCGTTTTTGGTTGTGTAGGCATGAAGAAGCCCGTTGTTAGGCAAAGGATTTCCGTCTTTGCCGATACCGTACTGGTCTTGTGTGGTTCGGGCATATTTACCGCTTTCCTGTTTCCTGTTTTCTTTGAAAATGGGCGTTCCGGTAAACCCAAACCATGTAGACATTGGGAAGAATTTTTTAATGTTCTTCATTTCTTTATCAGAAACAGCCCTGTGGCATTCATCAACTATAAAAACAATGTGCTCGCCTTTTAACTTTTCAAATTTGTTTTTTTCCAATTCTTTGCACTCTCTTATGGCGCGGCTTAGTTTTTGAATTGTTGTGACAATAATTGTGTTATTGTTTTCTCTGCTTAATAGGTTATTCACAAGCTCTGTTTTATTGTCAATGCCCACAATCAAGGCATTTTCTTTTGGTTTTTTCTTTCCGCCTTTAACTTTTTCTGTTTTGGTGGTTTGTCCTGTATTATATTCCGAAGCAAATTTACTAAACTCGCCCTTTGTTTGGCTATCCAAATCCTTGCGGTCAACAATCATTACAGTACGGGCAACGCCAATCGCAGACTGTGCAAGCAATTTCGTAGCTACAAAGCTGGTTATAGTTTTTCCCGAACCGGTAGCGTGCCAAATAAAGCCGCCCTCATGTGCTGATGCTTGTTTTTGGATTTTTTTTATGGCGTGAATTTGATAAGGGCGCAACACCATCATATATTTTTGGTCTTTTTTATCATCAACCAAAATAGTAAAGCGGCTAATAAGCTCATGCGCCATTGGTATGCTTAAAACATTTCGAGTAAAATCAAATAAATTTTCAACAGGCTTGTTATTATCTTCGCGCCAATTAAACAGGAATTTTTTTGCCGACTTGAAATTGCTATTAGAACTTGGACGGGCAAAATATTTTGTTGATACTTTATTGCTTACCACCATAATTTGCACCGTCGCAAAAATACCGTCAAAGAATCCTGATTGTGCATAACGCTCTATTTGGTCAAATGCTTGGCTGTAGCCGTCTTTCGCATATTCGCTTTTCAACTCTATGTGTATGGCAGGTAAGCCGTTTATAAGCAAGGTAACATCGCCGCGCTTAGTAGCACCGTCAGTAATGGGCACGATTTGATTGACAACCTCATAACTGGAAATACCGCCGTTAATGTCCTTATTACTAAACAATATAAGAGTAACACGACCCTTAGCGTTATCCTCACGCTCTATGACGATTTTCGCAATACCATTTTCGCCGCGCAACCATTGCGATGCTAAAAAAGGCGTTTGTGTTTCACGCCTAAATTCATTTTTCACTTGCGTAAACTCGCTATCTGTTAGAGGTATTCCATCAAGTTGGGCAATATTTTTTCGGTTTATATGCCTTCGTAGATTATCCCAAAGAGCCTTTTCCGATTTTATATCCTCTCTGTATGTCCATTGCTTCTCTTGCTCGGTTAATATTCCAATAAATGCCTTTTCAATTTGTGCTTCATGTTTCATGGTTGTTCCTCCAAGTTTATGATTTGCTTTACAGTCCAAAAAGTTCGGATAAATCAGCATTATCCATAACACGTCCGGTTGTACGTCCGGCGTTTTTCAGCATGGATGAAATTTTTTCATCTATGGATGCTTTAATAAATGTGTTCACGTCTATACCGCGTAATTTGAAAAACAGCAACGGGTCTTGGTCAAGACGCGCACCTATGCCATATAACGTGGCGGCAATATGCTTGCACATTGTTGCCCAATCGGGGCAGTTGCAATTCATTTTTATTTCCTTGGGTGACGGGAAAAGACCTGTTTTTTGCGTTAGAAATAACTCCTCGAATTCTTTCGGGAATTTGCCGCTTACCAAACTTTCGATGCTGTCAATTCGACGACCGATGGCTTGAACAATTTTACTTTTGCTTGAATCGGGCAGAAGGGCTATTGTGATTTTTTGAGTATACAGACTGCTTCCCATCACTTTTGCGGTTACAACGCCCTCGTCGATTTTCAAATCCACAACGAAGCCGTTTTTTACATATGCACTACCGCGCCCGATGCGATTACTAAAATCCGCGTAGGATTCAAGATTTTTGCACCAAGCGTTGCCCCACCACGTTGTAGAAATTTTGCGCCCTTCGATTACCACGGGGGCAAGGCTAGGGTCTTTTTTGCGCAATTTTTCTATTTGCTTTGCGGCTTTTTCCTTTTTTTTCGCAACGGGAACATAGTCGCCGTAACCATACCAACCCATGCTTTACACCTCCAACCTAAATAAATCAAACAGTTCTTCGTTTTTCATTTCGGTCAACCAGCCTTCGCCGCTTTTTTCGCTTATTACATCGGCGGAAAGCTTTTGCTTTTCTTCGATTATTGTGTCGATTTTTTCTTCAATTGTTCCTGTTGTAACGAATTTATGCACGCAAACATTTTTTTGCTGACCTATTCTAAAAGCGCGGTCGGTAGCTTGGTTTTCAATTGCGGGGTTCCACCATCTGTCGAAGTGGATTACGTGATTTGCGGCAGTTAAGTTTAAGCCCACGCCGCCCGCTTTAAGCGAAAGCACCATGAATGGCACATATTTTTCCGGGTCATTAAAATTTTCTACAAGCTCACCGCGTTTTTTTACTGTGGTTCCGCCGTGCAAAATCATGCCTTCGCGCCCGAATAATTCTTCCAGAAAATCCGCGATGGGCTTTGTCATTTCTTTAAATTGAGTAAAAACAAGCACCCGCTCGCGCTTGTCGCGGATTGTTTCGCAGATATCGGCAAGGGTTTCAAATTTTCCGCTCAGTTTCGGAGAAAATTCTTTGTTGCCCAAGTATTGGTCGGGATGATTGCAAATTTGCTTGAACTTCATAATGCTTGAAAGGATTAACCCTTTACGCTGAATTCCCGGCATTTCTAATTCCATTGCTTGCTCTAAATCATTAACAAGCCGATTATACAGCACGATTTGTTTTTTTGTGAGTGTTGTGAATTGTTTTATTTCGGCTTTGTCAGGAAGGTCGTTGATAATAGACTTGTCCGTTTTTAACCGGCGCAGAATAAACGGACTTACGGCGCGACGAAGTTTTTCGTAGCCTTGCCTGTCGTCGCGAAGATTTTTTGTAAAAGTAGTGAATTCTTTTTGCGTACCAAGAAGCCCTTTGTTCAAGAAATCAAAAATAGACCATAAATCCGAAAGCCTGTTTTCCACGGGAGTTCCCGTCATGGCAATTTTGCTTTTCGCTTGAATTTTTTTTACCGCTGTTGTTTGCTTGTTGCTGTGGTTTTTTATTGCCTGCGCTTCGTCCAATATAAACAAATCCCACGTTTTTTCCGTAAGTTGCTCCAATCGCGCCACCATGCCGTATGTTGTTATAAACAAATCCGCTTCCGATTCTTCAAAATCCTTTTCCGTGCCGTGAATGATTTTTACATTTAATTTAGGTGTGAAACGTGAGGCTTCTTTTTTCCAATTCTCAATCAGCGACGCGGGAATGACCAGCAAGGTTTTAATTTTATCTTTTCGCAGAAAATCCAAAAGTGCCAGAATTTGCACGGTTTTTCCAAGCCCCATATCATCGGCAAGCAACGCGCCAAAGCCCGAACCTTTCATGAAATTAAGCCAATTGAAGCCCGCGTTTTGATATTCACGCAAGGTTGCTGTGAATGTTTTTGAGGGATTTTGTTTTTTTATTTTGGACGGGTTTGTCATTTTACTGCGCAATTCGTTCAGCCACTCGCTGTTTGTTACTTCTATTTCATCTTCGGTGTTTTCATCAAGAGGCATCAATCCCGATTGCATACGAATTGCATCCGCAAACGACAATTCTTTTCCGTTTATTTCATCGAATGCTTTTAGTAAAGATTGCAATTTTTCCGGGTCTACCTCGACCCATTTGTTTTTTAGAAAAGCAAGCCCGTGGCTTTCGGAAATTAACCGTTCAATTTCTTCGCGCGTGAATTCTTCGTCGCCCAGGAAAATGGACGGTGAAAACGCCATCAGCGCGTCCATGCCAAGGGCGGCAGGCTCTTTGCTTCCAACGCTTGCTTTAAGCCGCGCGCCCGCCTTTCTTTTCCAGAAATTCGGAATACGGCAAATAACCCCGCTTTCTTCGTAGACCGGGGTTTCTTTCAAAAATGTGTACGCTTCCTGCGATGTAAACCTTAACGGCGAAAAAAGTTCTCCGCTTTCAATCAGGTCGGAAATAAATTCGCTCTTTTCCGCCGCGCGGCTTACCGCCGAAAGTAAATGTAAAAGTTTTTCCTGTAAATTTTCGTTTTTGTTTTTTGATTCCAAAACATTTTTCAGTGGAACATGCTTGACATCTTCTGTCTTTCCTTCGGAATACGTAGCAAGAAACGCGAAGGGATAATCTTCAGTCTTATTCTCTACTAAATGAAAAAAAACGCGCCCGGCAACATTAAGCAACGCATTTTTCGATTTAATATATTCTTCAAGACTACCCGGAAATTTTGCAAACTGCGCATTAAACACATCCGTGATTTTCGAGTATATTTGCCGAATCCAATTTAAGTTTATAAATTCGCAACCGGTAACATATGGTGCAAGCCGCATAAGTTGCATTAAATTTTCCGAATCCGGTTCGGGAGCGACGCGGGAAAAATCCACATCCGGGCTACCCGAAACATCACGGATAACAGCTTTAGCAATGTCAATCAAAAATTGAATGGACACATCATATCCGCTTTTTTCCAAAAAAGCGTGTTCGTATAGTGCCTCGTATTTTTGTTTAAAAAAATCGGTATGAAATTCAGATTGATATTCGTCGTTGTCTTTTATTGTATCCGTTATAAATCCGTTTTCTGCGTATATGGCGATTGCTTTCACATGTAATTCCCCTTACTTTTGTCGTAATTTTGTATAGAATATCATTGTTTGCTGTGATTATCAATTAAGAGAAAACTTATTGTCAAAATGTTTCATTTAGCTTACAATTCTAGAAGTACATTTTTGAGGAAGGGGTATTTTAGTGAAAAATACTTACAAACGTTTTATTGCTTACGCGTTGTGTGTTTTGATGGCGTTTTCGACAATAACGCCTATTTCTGCAACGGATAATTTTTCCGTTGTAGACGAAATCGAAGTTCACATTGAAGAACCGGAACATGAAATCTCTGAAAAGGATGATACTTCGGAGGAAGAAGAATGCGAAGACGAAATTCCGCAAGACGAATACTATTACGAAGAATTTCCCGGTCTTCAAGCGTTTACCGAATTTCTTGAGCCGTTTTGCATTGATTATTTTTTCGATGAATCCTCGCGCCTTATTTCCGAAAATTGGTGCGACAATTTTTTCGGGTATATTGAATACACAACCGGACAGCCGTATATGATGATTGACGATGTGCAAGTGCCGTTTGAAGACGCTCCTTTTCATGTGCAGTCTGCACTGAGTTTCAATACGTTTGATGCTGATGCAAAACACGACTTGGGGCTTGAAGCAGAATGGCAAGAAGGTCAACTCGTTATAACAAGCCGCTTTCAAATGCGGCGGCTGATTGTGAAAAGTTATTTCGATGCTTGTTTTGAATTTTCCGGCGCGACTGATGTCGTAAGAGGACCGGATTACATGACAGTTTTGCAGTTCGCCACATTGGAAGAAGCCCGTGATACATATGAACTTTTAAGCGGGGCTTGCGGGGTTGAATGGGTCGAGCCTGATATGTATGTGTCTGCCGTTTTGATGGAGTTTGACGACGAAATCGCAGAACCGCAAAGCGGCGAATTTCTTTCGTGGGGTGTGGAGCGAATCAGCGCGGATTTATACGCTTCGTATTTGCTTGGAAGCCCGGAAAGAGTATACGTAGCCGTTTTAGATACCGGTGTAGAATCCCATCACCCGTTCCTTGCAAGCAGAATGGAACCGGGGCGTTGTTTTATACGAAATGACGACAACCCTTACGACAGGCACGGTCATGGAACTCACGTTGCAGGAACCGTTGTTGATGCAACCCCCGGGCTGGAAAATATCCGGATTGTACCCGTAAAGGTTTTAAGCAACGCGGGTAGCGGTTCTATACTGGGAATTGCGAACGGGGTTCGTTGGTCTGCGCACAATTCCGATGTTATTAACATGAGCCTTGGTGGTTCTACCGGAGGTTCTATTAACCAGCAAATGTATGAAGCCGTAATGTATGCGGTCGGTCATAATACAACCGTGGTTGTAGCGGCAGGTAACAGTTCCGCCGATGCAAGAAACTTTACCCCCGCACAAATTCCGGCGGCAATCACTGTATCGGCGTTTGATATTAACGACAGACCCGCAAGCTTTACCAACTTCGGCGCGATTGTTGATGTGGGCGCGCCCGGTGTAAATATTCTTTCCTCAGTTCCGGGCGGCGGCTACAGAAGTTTTAACGGCACATCCATGGCTTCACCTCACGTTGCGGCTTTGGCGGCAATGTATCTATTGAATGACTCGAGTTTAACCCCCGCCGCGGTTCAAGCCGCGTTGCGTGAATATGTTGATACACCCGACGGGTTTAACCGTCGTTACGGTACGGGGCTTGTAAATATGTACCACGCGCCAACCGGCCCGCGTCCCATTATAACCCTTACCCCGTCTTCGCCGAATTTCCAAAATGTTGTTGCGGATTACGCGCCCGTTAACGAAATAGTGATTACCGTAAGAAGCGCCGGGGAGGTTCCCGTAGTTTTAAACGCATTACCCGATATACCCAATTGGACTTTAACCGCCGGTGCAAATTGGTCGGCACCCGCGGATTACGGAGAAACAAGAACATTTACAATCCGCCCCAATGACGGGCTTCCCGAAGGCACTTACGCCCCTTCAATTCGCATATCCGGAGAAGGCGTGGGTGTGACGCGGGGAGCAGGGGCATTTTTGCACCCCACTTTTAACGTTATGCCGCCACAAGGTGTGGTTCTTGGTGCGGTAAGTGCGGACAGTTGGGGTATTTCGGGTGCGAATGTCGCGCTCATTAACATGGAAACGGGAGAAAGACGAAACACAGTAACCGTCCAAAACGGCGCGTATCGTTTCGATGATGTGCCTGACGGTATATATCGCCTTGTATTCACCGCTAACGGACGCAATGCGGTAATCTCTGCCGCGCATGAGAAGTTCGGTCACGGTCTTACGGTTAACGAAGCAAATTTTGTCTCGGGAAACAATCAGCGTGTTTTGTTTGCGCGCTTAACCGGAGTTCCGACACAACACCCCGCAAACGCGAACTTAACGCTGACTTTTTCAAGCCGTGTGCGTAATTTAACCGCGCCTACTGAAAATCATTTTTGGCATATTCGCGGAAACACTGAAAATAACGAGCGCGGCGGATTGGGCAATCTGATTGTATCCGTACCCGGGTTTTCGTTGGAGCAAAGAATCATCACATTGGAAGACTATGAAAATAACTTGGCTGTTCTTACGATAAATGTTCGTGACCAACGTCCCGAACGAAACGAAATAAACGGCACTGTACGCCCAAGCGCGACAGGCGCGGGTGTGGCGGGTGTGCAAGCGGCACTTGTTAATTTTACCACGGGCGAGGTGCGTTTTACCGTAACAGACCCGGAGGGCTTTTACAGATTTTCAAACGTAGCGAACGGACGTTATCGTTTATATTTTACGATGGCGGGACGTAATGCGCGTGTTTCGGATTTAATTACAATGACGGGTGAAGGGCAAATTTCAAATATAACCAATTTCACAACGGGAACAACAGCGCAACGCGTTACGGTGGTGCGTCTTATCGGCGCGAACGGCGAAAATTTATCTGCAACAAATGTTACGCTTGCCCCCGTCGCAGGAACCGCTACACCCCGCGCACTCACTTCTTCCGTTGATGAAAACTCTTTTTGGCATCTGATTAGCAGTGCGGCAAACTCCCTCGCAGGTGGAATCGGTGTGCTTAACGCGTTTTCGGGAGAGTTTGCTTCTGTTAGTACGCCGCTAACAGCGGAAAATTATTTAAATTTATTTGCGTTTGTCACTATGAGCCTCGGCGATATTTCGGCATCGCCAACTTCGACTAACTTCGGGGTGCATATGATGCAGGCGTTATCTCCTCCATCGCAAATAATAAGCGTAAGAAATAATCGCGACACGGAAGTTACATTTAATGCACTGCCCGAAATTCCGGGTTGGATTTTATCGCCGAACACGGGTTGGACTGTTCCGACAGGCTCGGGTGTTTCACGCAGTTTTACAATTCAGCCGAATATCGCGGAGCTTGGAATAGGGCGACACGCCCCGGAAATTCGCATTACGGGAAGCGGCGGCGCGGTTGTAACAATTTTGCCCACGGTTGAAGTTGTGCAAGACATTCCCGCAACCGTAAGCGGGCGCGTACACGCAAGCCCCGCGCCGGGCGAGCCGGGAATTTCCAATGTTCAGGTAACGCTTGTAAATATGCATACAGGTGAAAGACGCGGAATGGTAACAGGTTCGCAAGGCGAATATCTTTTCAGCTATGTGGAAGACGGTGTTTATCGTGTTGTATTTACATCAACGGCAACAGGTACTGCCGCACGCGACGCAAGAATTTCCGCGCCTTTCACAATGACGGGTAACGCGCATGTTATTAATGAAGTAAACTTTTCACTTGGCACAAATTCACGCGTTTTGCTTGTGCGTTTGACAGGTGTGCCAAATCAAAATCCGAACGGCACGCGCTTGGTTCTTGGCACACGCGAACTTACTCCGCCCTCGCTTAACACAGACGATGGTTTTTGGCATATTTTCGGTACCACTGCCTCAAACGCATCACCCGGGGTAATCGGCACGGTAACAGCTTCTTCGCCCGATTTTATCCCCGCAAGCGCGTCGGTTTCCGCCGCAAATTATGTTAATAATGTGGCGGTTGTCACAATAAATATGAACGCGGGATTTATTTCCCCGCAATCCAATCCCGATTTCGGAACACTGTCGCTGGGGCTTATTCCGCCGCCGCAAACCGTTACCATTACAAATAACCGTACAGTACCTGTCAGCCTTAACCCGCTTCCGCGTGTTTCCGGTTGGATTATTTCGCCCGGCACGGGTTGGAATTTGCCTGTTCCGCCGGGCGGTACGCGCCAATTTACCGTGCGCCCGAACACGGGCGTTTTGGGTGTCGGCGCGCATTACCCCGCGATAAGCGTAACGGGAAGCGGCGGCGCGTCAACAATTGTGCGCCCTGTTGTGAATGTTTTTCAAGGTACGTCCGGCACGGTTCACGGATTTGTGCAAGCATCGCCCGCAGGAGCGGGTATTTCCGGTGCGCATGTTACTTTGCTGAACATGGACACAGGATCGCGAACCAACACCACAACAAACGCAAACGGCTTTTATTCATTTGCGGGTGTTGCCAACGGGACATATCGGTTAGTTTTCACGGCAAGCGGACGAAATGCACGGGTGTCCGATGCAATTATTATGGACGACAATATCGTTAATGTAAACGAATCAAATTCCACAACGGGAAATGAGCCGCGCGTTTTATTTGTAAGACTTACCGGTATGCCAAGCCAAAACCCGCCCGGCACAACGGTTTCATTTGTAGGAGCACGTGAATTTATCGCGCCCGAGCTTAACTCTACCGACGGGTTCTGGAATATTTTCGGAACCACATTGACCAATGCAACAACCGGGGTAATCGGCACGGTATCGGTTTCTTCACCCGGCTTTGTTGCTACCACTGTCGCAGTTGCCGCCGCTAATTATGAAAATAATGTAGGCGTTATTACAATTAATATGGCTGATTTATCCATGCCTGCCGGCACTATTACCGGAAGGGTAAGCGCGACTGTCGGCGGCGAAGGAATTTCCGGCGCGCACGTAAGTTTGTTCAACGAAGCAACGGGACAAATCCGCGAAGTAGTAATGACGAACACAAACGGAGATTATCAATTCGTAAATGTACCGAACGGTTCATACAGAGTTGTTTTCACTATGTCGGGGCGCAATTCACGACACTCCCGGGTTGTAGTAAATAATAACTCACATAATGTAAATCTTTCAGACTTTGCTACCGGCACATCCCATAGGTTGATTATGGTGCATGTTACAGGCTTACCCGATGAGTTTCTTCCCGAAACTTCGGTTTTGATTGGCAATGACGAAGTTATTCAAAACGCAGTAACAATGAATTTGTTCACACGCCAGCGAAGCACTGCCAACAGCGTGGCGGGCGGAATAGGCACGGTAACGGTACGCGTACCGGGTTTTTACGACTATACACGCGCAGTAACCGCATCAGATTATGAAAACTTAATCTCTATTGTTAATGTAGATATGTCGGAGAATAAAATTACACCCGGAACAATAAGCGGAAGCGTTCGTCAAACCGCAACGGGCGCGTTTGTTTCTAACGTAAATGTCACCTTGGTAAACGTGGAAACATTTGAACGCTTACACACAACCACAAACGTAAGCGGCGAATACATTTTTGAAAACGTGCCGAACGGAACTTATATTCCCGTGTTTACGCTGGCGGGGCGTAACGCAAGGCGCGGAACTCCGGTTGTTGTAAATAACAACGGGCATGTACGAAACAGAACGGATTTCTCTACAAGCGCGGCGGCGGGTAATCGCGTTATTTTAGCGCGTGTAGAAGGCTTCCCGGACAACGCCACCCCCTTGCCCTCCGTTTCAATTACAGACGGCACGGCAACAAACGCGCTTGTGAATATCGCGGGCACAAACGTATGGGAAATTTTTAGAAGCACCACAGATAATCTTGCGGGCGGGATAGGAAGAATCAACACAACCTTACAATTTTTCCAGCCCGATTACGCAGATATTTTTTCCGGAGAAGTATACGAAAATAATATCGTTCTTATTGATTTGCTTTTGACGGCAAATTACGGGATAGATGTTTCGCCCGCCGCACTTTCTTTTGGGCGAATTGCCGAGGGTACACAGCCCGCTCCGCAAACCGTTACCGTAACCAACACAGGCATGGGAAATGTATTGCTTAATACATTACCCGATGTTCCCGGTTGGGTTTTGGTTCAGGGAGAGCTGTGGGGTCTTACCTTTGCACCGGGTGAATCACGTACATTCACTATTTCGCCCGACCCCAATCTTACAAGAGGAACACACAGCCCGGAAATTATCATAACCGGCGGCAACGGTACCCGTGCTGTGATTCAACCCAATGTTTTTGTTGCGGAACCGCCGCTTTTATTAACCGCCGGTCGCGCGAATTCTTTACGCGGGCATATCGCGCGGATTCCTATAAATGCCGCATATAATCCGGGAATGACCGAATTGTCGTTCCGCTTGGAATATGACGATACATTGCTTACGCTTATCGGTTATGATATTGGTAATGTATTTGCCGCGAACGAGGGCGAAGGAAATGAATTTATATTCACCGCTGACGAAAATGTTCACACAAACGGCACGTTACTTACTGCGATATTCGATGTGCAAAGGGGCATACCGTTTGAAGAAATTCCTGTTCGCATTGTGAATGTCAACGCCAAAAATTCTGCGGACGAAGAAGTTTTTATCGAAAATGAAAACGGTAGCGTTAATCCGGTATTTATTCCGGGCGATGTAAATGAGGACGGCGTTGTTGATGCAACTGACCTGTTAATGTTGCGGCAGTTCTTGGCGGGACACTTTGTATACAACCCAATCGAAGGGCCAATGAGAAGCAGTGAAGCGGCGGATATTAATAAAGACGGCACGGTTGACGACCAAGATGACAGGTTGTTGACCGAAATTTTGGCGGGTCTTGCGGAACAGCCTATTACCTTTACATCAGCGCAAAATTTCGGAGACAGTTCCGTAAAACTTTCCGTGGGGCGGGTTCCTGCCTTGCGTGGAAATTTTGTTGAAGTACCTATTAACATTGTCACAAACGAAGGCTTTTGGAGCATCGGTTTTTCGGTTAACTACGAGCCGGGTCTGATTGAGTGGGAGTCGCTTACCAATCAGTTACCGAACGATGTTGAAATATTTCCCGGTCATGTCTCGCCCGGCTCACGTTTCTTTCTTATCACGGGTTATAATTTGGAAGCGAACATCGAAAACGAGGGTTATACAATTATGACTTTGGGCTTTAATGTTTTGGACGATGCCGATTTAGGCACAGCACATATTTCCTTGGGAAATAATGCGTTTGCCTCAAATGTTTCTTATATGATGAGTTCCGTTGAATCGGAAGCCGGTTACGTTCTTATTCGCAATGAAAACTTTATAGTCGGTGACCTTCTCGGTACCGGACGTGTAACAAGTGCAGAAGCAACTGCGCTGGCGGTGTATCTGTTAAGTGAAAACAAGAGCAACCCCATTGCCGATATAAACTGCGACGGCGATATAGATATCTCTGACCTTATTCGCCTTTCGCGACGGCTTGTCGGCATTTACAGTACACTTTGCCCGCACGGTGGATGTTCAAGATGCGGATATAATACTCGTTAACCTCCGCACAAATTTTAATGAAAAGGCATAGTATACTCCATGAAGTCTTTTGGGAGTGTGTACTATGCCTTTAGTTTTCCCGCCCGCACCAACTGCGTATTTTAAACGCACGAACGAAGTGCAGAATGAATCGCAAAAAGCTGAACACAGGAACGATTGTGGGCTTAGGTTATACCCGCTTAACCCGGAGCGTTCACAAAAAAACAGAAGAACCATGCCTGTTGAGCCTTTGACGCGTACTAAAATGCCGCATATGATGCCGCCACATAAAGTCGCCCCACTGCAACACTTGTTAAAACAGCCGCAATCGCGTCCCCCTATGGTGCCGCCGCAATTTAATCCGCCGCGGCAAATGCCGCAGTTCACACCGCCGCCGATGGTTCCGCAAATGCCGCAGTTCACAAAGCCGCCGATGATTCCGCAAACGCCGCCCGAAAAAGCAGCCGAACAATTTCGCCGCATGAACAGAACCCTTCCCGACGGAGTTCGATACGAGCCACTGGACGATGAAATCATGCAAATTTTACGTCAGAATAATATCGTAAAAAACCTTCAGCCCGCGGCTCAAATGCCTGAAACTCCGCCAACTCCACCAGCTCCGCCGACTTCGCCAACTCCACCAGCTCCGTCAACTTCGCAACCTTTCAGTGCGCGCACGCCGATGATTCCCTTTCAACCGCCCGCGCCCGCACCGTCGCAAACCTTACCCCCTGAAACCGCAGAAACGCTCAAGCGTCTGGCGCAGGACGAACGTAATGCGTTTATTTTATACACACATTTTGCAGAAAATGAACAAGAAGAAAAAATAAAAGAACCCTTTGCAATTTTAGCAAAGGATTCCAAATCAAGGCTGGAATTATACACCACGCTTCTTGAACAAGATTTTAAGGAAAATTTCATACCGCAAGAAGCGGAAATTAACACGGAAATTGAAATTTCAGATGCAATAACCCTCGCGCTTTCCGCAGAAAACAAAGGACTAATCGCACTGGGAAATCTTTTGGATTTAACTGCCGACACCTCCGCAGAAAAATCACTCGGGCGGGTGTTAAACCGAAAAATTATCGGGCATCAATTACTGCTTTCGCTTAAATATTAACTTTATAATATTTCTAAAACAGTGTTTTTCATTTCGCCGATTTCAACGGCTTTATTGTGCAAAATTTCTTTGTTTTTTAAGTCCCTGAATTGCTCGGGGACTTCTTGTTTTGTAAGCTCTGACATTTGTTCGAGAAGGGCGAAGTCGTCGTATTTTTCGTATTTTGAGTCAAGGCTTGTCATTACGGTTTTTGCGAATTTGTACGGGCTTGCGGTTGAAACTATTACGGTTTTTTCGTTGGACTTTGCGTATTTTTCATATGCGGTGTAGGCGACGGCGGTGTGCGGGTCAATTAAGTAGCCCTGCGATGCGAAAACTTTTTTAATTGCGTCACGGGATTCATTTTCCGTTGCATAGAAGCCAATAAAATCTTCGGGAACAGTCATTTCAAATTTCTTCTTGCCCGAAAGACAATTTAATTTTTCAAGTGAGCCGTCAAGGGCGTAAACCAATCGCTCGAAATTGCTTGGAATAAGAATATCCATAGACGGAGACGACGTGAGATAAAACGGGCGGTTTGAATCGAAAGTTCCCGTTTCAAAATAATCGTAAAGCACTTTATTTTCGTTGCTTGCGCAAATTAATTTGCTAACTGGAAGCCCCATTTTTTTCGCATAATACCCCGCCAAAATATTTCCAAAATTCCCTGTGGGTACAATAAAATTAACGGGGGTGTCAGCCGCCATTCCACCCTTAACAAGTTGCGAATACGCATAAAAATAATAAACAATTTGCGGAATTAGCCTGCCTGTGTTAATCGAGTTAGCCGAAGAAAACTCGTAACCGTTTTCCGCAAGTTGTGCGTTAAGTTGAGCATCAAGAAAGATCCGCTTTACCTCGCTTTGCGCATCGTCGAAATTGCCCTTTACGCCGACTACAAATACATTTTTTCCCGTTTGTGTAATCATATGCTGTTTTTGAATTACGCTAACGCCGTTTTCGGGATAAAAAACAATTATTTTTATGCCGTCAATATCTTTAAAGCCTTCTAATGCGGAAACTCCCGTGTCGCCCGAAGTTGCGGTTAAAATTACCTGCGTTTTCGGGTTCTCCGTTTTTTTCAACGATGTCTGCATTAAATGCGGCAACAATGATAATGCCATATCTTTAAACGCCAAAGTTTTCCCGTGAAACAGCTCCAAAAACGAAACTTGCGGCGTTTGAAAAAGCGGTGCGATATCCGGCGCGGAAAAATTTGTTTTGTTATACGCACTGTCAACACAATGCGTTATCTCGTCGGGCGTGAAGTCCGTCAGATAATGCCGCATAATTTCAATTGCATGGGCATTATAATCTGAACGCTCATTGGGAATTCCGCACAAAGACGGAATTTCTTCGGGAACATAAAGCCCTCCGTCGTCCGCAATTCCCTTTACAATTGTTTGTGAAGCCGTTAAGGCGGTTTTATTTCCGCGTGTGCTAAAATACCTCATAAAATTTGCGCTCCTTCCAAATCTGTGTGTAAAATTTGTATTTCCCATGCGTTGTCCAGTTCTTGTAAGTGAAGCTTCATTTTTTCCGCGAAAGATTTTTCGTTTTTTCGCGTGGTTATCGCAATTATTGTCGGGCCCGCGCCGCTCATAAAAACGCCTTTCGCGCCTTCGTTTTTCGCGTGTTCAAAAATTTTATCCATGCCGGGGATAAATGCTCCCCTGAATGGTTGATGTATTCTGTCATTTACAGAAACAGGCAGATTATCCCAGTTTTTACTCATCATCGAGGCAATAAATAAAGACGCACGCGAAATATTAAAAATTACGTCCGCCTTTGAATATCCGGAGGGAAGAATGCGCCGCGCCTTCGCGGTGGATAGTTGAAAATCGGGAATAAACGTCACAAAAGAAAGCTCGTCCGACGGGGAAATTTTAATATGATGAAGAATTTTCTCTTCGCCTTCCAAAACAGCTACGATTAATCCGCCGTAAACCGCAGGCGCAACATTGTCCGGGTGGCCTTCAATTTGACACGCCATTTGTGCAAGCTCGTCCTTTGTCATGGGCTTGCCCGTGAGTTCATTTGCCGCGAAAAGTCCCGCCACAATACATGCCGAACTGCTCCCAAGCCCGCGTGTCATAGGAATTTTATCGTATTGAGTGAGTTTCAGCTTAGGCATTTTTTTTCCGATTTTATCGTAAAACCGTGTTATTACCTGATAAATTAAATTATCTTCCGTAGTCATAAACATTGACGGGGTTTCCGATTTGATTTCAATTAAAAAGCGGTCGGATTCTTCAACTATAAGCTCGTTGTATAAATTCAAAGCCATTCCGAAGCAATCGAAACCGGGACCCATATTCGCTGTGGTCGCCGGGACTTTTATTTTGAACATTCTTACACACCCCTGTTGCTTTTGTTTGCGCATATGGATTATATTAGTTTTTGCAGGAAAAGAAAAGAGGAAGAAGAATGTTCGCACAATTTTCCGCGTTATTGTATAGTTTAGCAAAAAACGAAGACTACCAACTTCCCGTATCCGACGGCGAAACTATCTCCGACGCAACATATTGGATCGCTCAAAAATCTGAGATGGCAACAGTGTTATCGCTTTATGTATTTAATGCCGAAAAAACAAATATGCAAATGCTTCTTGAATACGAAAAAAATATACGTTCCGACTGGGAATCAAATGCACACAATTTCGGGCATCTGGTGGGTGTTTTTGTGATTGCGGGCGGTGATGCTTCAATGTTTGACGGTGTGGAATTTGATGAATATTACGGGCAACAAATTCATATCAGTTTTTGGCATATAAATCTTGAAACGGGCGAGATTACCGTGCCAAAAGGTCAGCCGAAAAAATTATTTAATCTTCGCGAAATGATTTCTAATGCGTACAAAGAAATGAGCAACACAACCGAAGAAACCACTTTTACGGAAATAAAAAGCCGTGTCGAAATCCCTCGCTCTGTGGCGAAGCATCGCTGGCCGATTATTTCAATCGCGGTAATTTTAATCAACGCATTAATTCTAGGTTTTATGTATTTAGAGGGCTACAACGAGAACAATATTATGGTTCCTGTGCGTTTTGGCGCGCTCGTTTCTGAAAATGTAATCTACAAGGGCGAATGGCACAGGCTTTTTAACGCGATGTTTTTGCATTTCAACTTCGGTCATTTTTTCTCTAACGCCTTTGGAATACTTATTTTCGGTACACGCCTTGAACGATATCTCGGACGAAGAATGTTTTGCAGCGTGTATATTTTTTCGGGTCTGCTTGGTTCGGTTTTCACATTGATTCATTCGTATTATTTTCAGCCGCACGCTATATCGGCAGGTGCTTCGGGCGCGGTTTACGGAATAGTCGGCGCGGTTTTTATTTACACTCGAATTACAAAACGCTCCATAGAAGGAATCGGTTGGTATATAATGTTAATCTATATCGGGCTGGGCTTCGTCATAGGCTTCGCAACACCCGGCATAGGAAACTTTGCACACCTTGGCGGGCTTATCGGCGGAATATTAATCGGCGGCGTGTATGCTATGGCTTGTAAAAAATAACAACTAAAAGAAATACGACCGACACAACGCTCATGGCTTTCTGCCACATGCCGTATTTTTTTAGTTGAATGCCTGAAATCATTAAAACGCCGATAATAAAAAATGTAATGGCAGGAAACCATATAGGAAACCCAAGCACATGACGACACCAAACTGACATCACAACGGTCATCATGGAACCAGGTACGGGCAACCCCGTAAAATATTTATCCGCCTCGATAATATTATAATAAGCCAGCCGCCAAAGTGCGCAAACACTGTAAAAAACCATTGCGGAAAATATAATTACATTATCAAAAAGATTATTGCTTTCAAAAACAAGTAAATCAAGAACTATCCAAATCGGTATTATTCCGCATGTAAAAAAATCCACGAGCGTGTCTACATATTGCCCGAACTCCGTTTGCTGTTTCAGTTTTGCAGCAACAAAACCGTCTACAAAATCCATCAGTCCCGCTAAAGATAAAAAAATTAACGCGGTTCGTAAATCCTTCCTGGTAAGAAAAAAACAAGCAAAAATTCCAAATACCATTCCTAGCGTGGTAAGCGCGTTGGGAATATTCAAATGTTTTAATGCCGGGAAAAGACGAACAAACATACTTCTCATTTTTTGACTCCTAAACTTTCGCCAATCGGAATTTTTGTTTCAACGCCTTCGATTGTGCGTAAAATTAAATCGGGGTTCGGTTTGAACGTGCCTTTTTTTAAAAAGAGTAACACAAGCGAACCGCCCGGCTTAAAATAACTTGCCACATCTCCACGATTCACCCGTTCGCCTTCTTCAAAACAATGAACAATGCTTCCCACAAAAGTCGCACCCACTTCAACAAGAACCGCGTCGTCGAAATTTTCCGTAGAAAATTGAATAAGTGCACGTTTGTTGCGGCAATAAAGTTTTACAACACGATTAAGCGCGAGCGGACTGACTGAATACAAATCGCCTTTGATTAGACGTGTAGACGTTACAACGCCCGCGTCGAAAAAGTGCATTCTGTGATAATTCGCGGGGGTAAGACGAATACTGACCATCGTGCCGCCGGAATATTCCTGTGCAAGCTTGGCATCCGCGAAAAGTTCTTCAAGCGAAAAATCCGTTCCCTTTGCGGCAATAATCTGTGCGGGCTTTATATCCGAAAAAATACTAACAAGCCCCTCGCAAGGCGAACCCAAAACATGTGCTTCTTTCGGAAACTCCACGCCCATTTTTTCACGCGCAAAGAATTGCGCAAAATTTTTATAAGTCCCGTGGCAACCCGTCATGTCAACGCCATACTTTTCGATAAATTGCGGAATGCCCTTTGCCGAAAGCTTTGTACGACAATAAAGCCCGTAAAGCCGGCTGACCGCTTTGCGTTTTACAAGCCAAAGCAAACCCGCTCCGCCAACCGGATTCTCATAAATAAGACGCATAAGTCTTTCGGGACAAATTCTTTCTTGCTCCAATTGTCCGTCGTTGTAAACCCAAATGGACTGTTTGCGCTTCTTCACTTTTGGAAAACGCAATTTACGTCTTGGTAACTTGGGAAACCTGCTTCGTAGTTGAATGCGTTTCATTTCCTGCCCCTTCCGACTTGTGCTGTTTAATTTATATGTAGCTGAAACTAATTATAACCAACTTTATTTAAAATGCAAAGGAAAGATAAAGCCTGCGGTTGGTTTGAAAAAATCTAATTCGGAATCAGAACCGGAATTTTTTCATGGTATTTTCTCCTCTATGCAATAAGCGTCTGTCCCAAAATCAAGTAACCTTCACCGTACCTTCACCCAGCAAATTTTGCATTGATTGAGTAAGTGCGTCGCTTGGCGTTACCCAAAACGCGCTGTTGGCAAGAAATTTTTTATTTAAAGCTTCGTTGTAAATCATAACTTGGGTTTCGCCGGGGTGGGCGGAAAGAGTGTCGGTAATTTTTTTCAACGGAATATTGCTTCCTTTCGGGACTTTCAGCCAAAAGGTGGGCTTTTTTGTTGTCTTTGTACCTGTTCCCGGTACAACAGGCGGCATTTCTTCGTAGAAAAGAAAATCCTGCGCTACAAGTTTTGTTGCTTCTTCTTCGCGCGCAGAAACGCGGCCTTGTATTACAAGAACTTGGTCGTCTTGTAAACGCGAGCCGAACTTTTCGTAAATTTTTGAAAACACGATTACTTCAACGGAACCATGCATATCTTCCACGGTTAAAAAGCAAAATGGTTTGTTATCGGCTTTGGTATATTTTACGCTTTTGCCCGTAATCATTCCGCCGTATTTAGCGGTGTCGCCATCTTTTACGACACCCGTGTCATCAAAACCCGTGTCTTCTTCTTGGGTTGGTTCGCCAAAATCAAGGCTTGTCACCGTAGCGTGCGGGCGAACGGTTTCTTCAAATTCCGCAAACGGATGACCGCTTACGTAAATTCCCAAAAGTTCTTTTTCATCAGAAAGACGCAGACGTTTTGGCAGTTCACCCATTTCGGGGAGTTCATCCGTATCGGGGGCTTCCTCTTGCGAGTCTTCCATATCGAAAAGAGAAAGCTGACCGGAAAGGGTATTTTTTTTCTGTTGCACAAGACCGCTTTGTATGCCCTGATAAACCGCTATATACTGCGAACGCTTTCCCCCGACGGAATCAAACGCGCCGGAGCGAATCAGGCTTTCAATGCAACGCTTGTTAATATCGGAATCGGTGAGACGTTTTATAAAATCCGTAATACCTTTGTATTTTCCGTTTTTCTCGCGTTCGGCAACAATTGCGTCAACGGTGGCTCGTCCTACGTTTTTTATTGCGGAAAGCCCGAAGCGAATATTATTTCCGCTCACTGAAAATGAACCGAAGCCTTCGTTCACATCAGGCGGAAGCAGTCTGATATTCATTTTTTTACATTCGGCAATGTAGGCGGCAACTTTTGTACTGTCGCCCATGATGGAAGTCATCATTGCCGCCATAAATTCCACGGGATGATAACATTTCAAATACGCTGTTTGATAACCAATTACCGCATAACATGCCGCGTGTGATTTGTTAAACGCATATGCGGCGAATTTATCCATCGCGTCGAAAATTTCACTTGCGATTTTTTCGGGAACGCCGTTTTTTATGCAGCCGGGAACGCCCGCTTCTTCAAGACCGTGGATAAAATTCCGCCGCTCTTGTGCCATAACATCGGCGTTTTTTTTTGACATCGCACGGCGAATCAAGTCGCTTCGCCCAAGACTGAACCCCGCCAAGTCGCGCACGATTTGCATTACCTGTTCCTGATAAACGATACAGCCGTAAGTTGCTTCTAATATTGGTTTCAATGAGGGGTGGAGATATTTTATTTTAGTGGGATTGCGCTTGCCATCAACATATTGCGGAATAAAATCCATCGGACCGGGCCGGTACAAGGAAATTCCCGCCGTTAAATCTTCAAGGCTTTGCGGTTGAAGTTCCCGCATAAACGATGTCATTCCCGCGCTTTCCAATTGAAAGATACCCGCCGTTTTGCCTTGCGAAATTAATTCGTAAACGGCAGGGTCATCGTAGCCGTATGGCCAGCTATGAACGTCAACTTCGATTCCTTTGCCGCGCTTTACTTCTTCCGCGGCAATTCGCAGAACGGTTAAATTACGCAATCCAAGAAAATCCATTTTTAATAAGCCTAGCTCTTCGCATGTTCCCATTGGAAATTGTGTGGTGACAACGCCGTCGTTTAAGTTAAGCGGAACATATTCCGTTACGGGCTTATCGCAAATTACAACGCCCGCCGCGTGTGTTCCCGCATGACGCGAAAGCCCTTCAAGGCGAAGGCTCATGTCTAATAGTTTTCTTGTGTCTTCTTCTTCTTCGTACGCGGTTTTTAACTCGGGGTTTATATTAAGTGCTTTTTTCAGATTCATACCCAAGTCGCCGGGAATCATTTTCGCAACGCGGTCAACGTCCGCGTAAGGCATCGCAAGCGCACGCCCAACGTCGCGCACTACGGCTTTGGCTTTCATTGTTCCAAATGTAATTATCTGCGCAACATGGTCTGCGCCGTATTTTCTGTTTACATAATTAATGACTTCCTGCCGCCGCTCGACGCAAAAGTCTATATCGAAGTCGGGCATTGAAACGCGCTCCGGGTTTAAAAATCGCTCGAACAGCAAATTATACGGAATCGGGTCAACGTCCGTTATCCGCAAGGTGTACGCTACAATACTTCCCGCGCCGGAGCCGCGCCCCGGCCCCACCATAATTGAATTATCCCGCGCATATTTTATGAAATCCCATACGATTAAAAAATATTCAACAAATCCCATATTTTTTATTACGCTAAGCTCAAAGTCAAGCCGTTCCTGATACGGCACGATATCGGTGACATTCGGATAGCGTTGTGAAAGCCCCGTTTCACATTGTTCTCTCAAATATTCAAACGCGTCGCCGTTATTTGGTACATCGAAAATGGGCAGTTTGTATTCGTTAAATTTAATCTCAACATTGCAACGGTCGGCGATTTTTTGTGTGTTTTCCAAAGCCGCCGGCGAGTATGAAAACTGCTCGTACATTTCTTCCGGCGATTTTAAGTAGAATTCATCGGTGCTCATGCTCATTCGTTTTTCATCAAGAACGGTTTTTCCGGTTTGTATGCACAACAAAACATCATGTGGCTTGGAATCGCTTTTTTCGATGTAATGAATATCGTTTGTAGCGACAAGCGGCAAACCCGTTTCGTTTGACATTCGCATAAGAAGTTGGTTTACTTTGTTTTGCTCGTCGATTCCGTTTTCCTGAATCTCCAAGAAAAAATTTCCTTCTCCGAAAATTTCGGAGTAAAGAAGTGCGCGTTCCTTTCCTGCGTCATAGCCATGGGACATTAAAACGCTTGCCACAACGCCGTTCAAACATCCGCTTAACGCGATTAACCCCCTTGAATGTTCACGCAAAATTTCAACATCAATACGGGGCTTGTAATAAAATCCTTCTGTGAATCCAATAGAAACCAGTTTTATTAAATTGTGATAGCCTTCCAAGTTTTCCGCCAAAAGCACAAGATGGTGATAGTTTCCTTCATCGCTTTTCTCTCTGACTTTTCGCCCGGTTGGCGCGACATACACCTCGCAACCCAAAACAGGCTTAATTCCCGACGCTTTTGCCGCCTTGTAAAAGTCGATTACACCGTACATAACGCCGTGGTCTGTAATCGCAATCGCGTTCATTTCCATTTCTTTAGCGCGTGAGGTTAGTTCCTTTATTTTTGCCGAGCCATCTAAAAGACTGTATTCCGTGTGAACATGCAGATGAACGAAGGGTTTCACTTTGAAGGCCTCCTATGTAAGAAGGAGCAATTTTGAAATTGCCCCTTTAAACTTCTAAGTACGTTTCAAGTTGATTTTATCAGAAAAAAAAACGCACTGCAATATTTCACAGTGCTTTCTTTATACTTTTTAAAACATCTTCAATGGAGCGGCTGCTTGGGCGGTTAGTTCGATGTAGCCTGAACAAGCAATCTTTGTCGCCTTGACGGATAATATTCATCCCTTCTTGACAGGAAATGCTTGCAACCATTCCTAGCTCTTCCAAAACTTCGCGGGAATTTTTTCCGATTGCGCCAAGCGGATAAACAAAAGTTGTAGGAACATAATCCAAGTGCGTGGCACAGGCTTCTTGGAATTTTTGAAGGTCTGCGCGCAAACGGGCGTGATAAGCTTCAGGGGATTCACCGTGTCTGTTACTGCTTCCCAGCGGGGGTTTATGCATGTTGTAACTGTGACTTTGGATTTCGGCGTGTCTCGATTCGTGAAGCTCGATAATTTGCGGCCATGTTAAATGCGGAAAGCGGGCGTTCGGATTTTTTTCCGCTTGCTGGGAGAAACGGTCTGCCGTTTCGCCAAGAACGGCAATAACTGCTTTCATATCGTATTTTTCCAAAAGTGGCAACAAATAATGAAAATCACTTGAATTGCCGTCGTCGAATGTTAACATAACGGGATTTTTAGGAAGTCTCTTGCCGCGGTTTACAAAGTTGATTAAATCTTTCATTACCACTGTATTGTATTTGTTTGCTTTTAGAAATTTCAGGTCAGACTCAAGTTGTTCCGGGGTTATTCCGTATTTCCCTACGTATTTGGATTTTTCTGTCACAAGATGATACATTATTATTGGAAGTTCAACTTCCTTCACTCGGCGAAAAAATACTTCTGTATCAAATTCTTCTTCCTCAATTTCGTTTGCGAAGCACGGCACGGAAAAAATTATTAACGCAAGAAAAAAAATAATATATCGCATTTTTGGTTCACTCCTTTAACGGTATTGTTCCAAAAATGTGGTATATTATTACGAGAGGTGATTACATGAAAATATTATTTATCGGAGGAACGGGACGAATAAGTGCGTCCATAACAAGACTGTGCGTTGAGATGGGTTTTCAGGTTTATTTACTTAACCGCGGAAAGCGAATGCATTTGGAAGGCGTAACGCATTTGCAAGGAGACATCAACGACGAAGCGCAGGCGGCGGCGTTGTTGAAAGGGCACAGTTTTGACGCTGTGGCGAATTTTATTAATTTCGTGCCGGAGCAGGTGCAGCGGGATATCCGATTGTTTTCGGGAATTACGGGGCAGTATATTTTTATCAGTTCCGCTTCTATTTATCAGAAACCGCTTTCAAATTATCTGATAACCGAAAGTACTCCGTTGTCTAATCCGTTTTGGGAATATTCTCGGAATAAAATCGCTTGCGAAGAATTGTTAATCAACGAATACCGCGCAAACGGTTTCCCTGTGACAATTGTTCGTCCAAGCCACACATACGATAAAACCGCCGTTCCCGTGGCTGTTCACGGGAATAACGGACCGTGGCAAGTGTTAAAACGTATGCGCGAAGGTAAACCGGTAATCGTACATGGCGACGGTTCGAGTTTGTGGGTGCTTACGCATTCAAAAGATTTTGCGAAGGGCTTTACCGGGCTTTTGGGAAATATTCACGCCATCGGCGAGGCGGTGCATATTACTTCCGATGAAGTTCTTACTTGGAATCAAATTTACAAGCTTATCGCGCGTGAGTTGGGTGTAACGCCGCAAATTTTATGTATACCCACAGATGCTTTAGTTGCCGTAGAACCCGAATTAGACGGCACTCTTTGGGGTGACAAGTCACATTCCGTAGTGTTTGATAACAGCAAAATTAAATCCCTTGTACCCGGATTTAATGCAACCATCCGCTTTGATGCTGGTGTGCGTGAATCTGTGGCAAATTTTCTTGCCACGCCCGCGCTTCAACAAGAAGATTTGGAGTTTGATAATTTTACGGAGTCAATTGTTCAAAAATACTCAAAATAAAAATTTTTTAATCACGAAAGGCACTAAAAAAACGAAAAAAGAGAATGATTTTCGTGTTTTTAGTGCCTTTCGTGGTTAGAATCCGGATTCATTATCTTCTTCTGCCCAAAATCCTTAATATTTTTAAGAATAGATTAATAAAGTCGAGATACAGCGTAAGTGCACCTATTACCGTGATTTTCTTTATTGCTTCTTCTTGATTTGCCGCTTTCGCCTCTTTCAGCATGTTTTTAATACGCTGGGCATCGTATGCTGTTAGCCCGATAAACACAAACACGCCAATATATGTCACCGCCCATTCTATTGCGGAGCTACGAATAAAAAAATTGGCAATGCTTGCAATAATAATACCTATCAGCCCCATAATACAAAGGCTTCCAATAGAAGTTAAATCATTTTTCGTCACCAGCCCGTATCCTGCCATAACTCCAAACGTAACCGCGGTAACACCAAACGCGGTGGCTATAATGCCTAAGTCGTAAACGAAAAAAATAGTGGACAATGTAAGACCGACTAAAAACGCGTAAACAAAAAATAAAACATTCGCCAGCATAACCGGCATTTTGTTAATACCAAAAGATATCGCAAGCACCAGAGCAATCGGCGAGAATAAAAGTACATAGAAAACAACATTGTTACCATAAACCAAATACTGCAACTCAGCAGAAGCAACCACCAATAAAGCGGAGATTGTTGTCACCATCAGCGCGGCAAACATCCTAAAAAAAACATTTGCCATGCAGGTAGCAAACGCTTCGTGCAGTTCTCCAACGCTCCCCCATACGGAATCGTGGTTACTTTCTTCATTAAAACCATTGTCATTCCACATTAGAAAAACCTCCTTTTTTATTGTAAAATCAACTTGCCTAAATCCATCGGCGCAACGATTTCGCCGTTTTTGTAAACGCGCATACATCCTGCGGAAATTTCATCTGCCAGCATAATTTCATCGTCGTTTTTGCCGAACTCAAATTTTAAATCGTAAAGTTCGAGTTCTTTTTTTTCCAAGTTGGCGGCGATGAGTTGTGCTGTTTTTTTTGTTAGTTGTACACAGGTTTCATATTCTTCGGCGGTCATTATTCCAAGCGTTGTTAATGTGTCTTTTGTGATAAATGGGTCGTTTCTTTCGTCGTCCTTGAGGGTTATTTCCACGATGTAATTCAAGTCCGCGCCTAATTTTGTGTATGTTCCGTAGCGTTTTATAAAACTGCCCGCGGCTTTGCGACGGCATATAAATTCTACACCCTGCCCGAACATTTTTACTGCTTTAACGTCCATTATTGCTTCCGCGATATTACTTGATAAGTAGTGATTGGGAATTCCCGCAGTAGTCAGTAATTCAAAATAATACGCCGACAGCCGCAACGATTCGCGCCCAAACCCTTCGATTCTTAAACCGACGGCGTTTTCGCCGGGGTCGAAAATGCCGTCTTTGCCTGTTGCGTCGTCTTTTAATTTTAGGGTCAGCGTGCCGTTTTCGTTATCATACACGTTTTTTGTTTTGCCTTCGTAAATTAATTTCATCAGACATACACTTCCTTACTGATATCCAGTTTGTTAAATTCTTCCGCAAACTCCTTAATTTTTTCAAGAGTCAAGGGGGCATTACTGAGTATTTCTTCCATTGCATATTCTTTACGGAATTCCAAATCTTTTCGCATGTCGTCCCTTGTCTTTTCCCTTATCCATTCCAGCAATAATTTTTCTTGATATCTGGAGTTTATGTCTTTCCAGAACGCAACGGGTTTCGTTGGATATTCATCAATTAGTTTTTCAAGTTCTTTCTTGGGGATATTCGGAAATATACGGGCAATAATTTGAAGCTTATCGGATGCGTCGGGAACCCATTGCAGAAGTCTCATGCGTCCGGGACGCATCAACGGACGATATAAAATAGACGCATCGTTTCCCGTCATAATAATCGGAACCCGCTTTACCGTATGCCGCGCTACCATCGTTGGGAAATCGCAAATAGCCATCAGCTCCCCGTATAGCAATTGTCGCTGGACGGAGTATTGCACATTCTGTCCCCAGTCACCCAAAACTGTGTCAACATCGTTTATGACAAGCACGTAAGGATGAAACTTGTTCATGTACATATCATACCCTGCACCCATTTCGCCTTTTGGGCTTCCTGCTTCGGTATATTTTTTTCGTAAAAACGCAACGGGGTCATTTCCACTGTCGCTTGATTGTGCGGGGCTTTCCAATTCAGCCGGGCTTATAACAATTTGTTTAATCTTAAGTACGCGGCAAATTTCGTCAACCTGGAATGTTTTCCCTTCACCGGGCGGTCCGAAAATTCCCAAGATTAAAGGGCATTCTGTGTCTCTGATTAAAAGATTACCAATTAAGTGCGATTCTACTTCTTCACGAAATTTTTCGCTGATATAGGGCTCGTTTGACATATTTGCCTCCGATTAGATATCCGTGCGATAAAAAAGATTTTCGCACTTTATATTTTTTACATCTTTGTATAACACTCTTCGTGCCGCGTCAAGTGTTTCGGCTTTTCTTGCGGCGAAAAGAACGCGCCCGCCTTTTGTTTCAAAGTGTGTTTCGTTTTTAGAAGTTCCGCAGTGGAAAACGAGCGTTTCATCTTCCAGTTTATCCAGCCCCGTGATTGCAAAACCGTTTTTGTATTCATGGGGATAACCTTTTGACGCAAGAATTATTCCCAAAACATTTTCATCGCTCCATTTTAGTTCGGGGTCTTTGCCCGCCAATATGTCTGTTAATACGGAGAAAAGGTCGTTTTCCAAACGCGGCAGAACCACTTCGGTTTCCGGGTCGCCAAAGCGGGCGTTGAATTCGATTACTTTCGCTTCGGCTTTTGTCGCAATTAAACCCGCGTAAAGAATTCCCGTGAACGGGCGGCCTTCTTCTACCATTGCTTTTGCTGTCGGAAGTAAAATCTCTGTGCGTGCTTGTTCGATTATTTCCCGGGAAATTTGCGGCACGGGCGAATACGCGCCCATTCCGCCTGTATTCGGGCCTTTGTCGCCGTCGAAGGCGCGTTTGTGGTCTTTGGCAATTACCATCGGATACACGTTCTCGCCGTTCACAAAAGCCATATAGGAAAATTCTGTTCCCGCCAAAAATTCTTCAATAACAACCGTGTTTCCCGCCGCACCGAAACGCTTGTTTTGCAACATTTCGGCAAGCACAGAATCGGCTTCTTCGTGAGATTCGGCAATCACAACGCCCTTTCCCGCCGCTAAGCCATCTGCTTTTAATACGAAGGGTGGTCTGCGGGCGTGAATATATTTTGAAGCGTCCGCAAAAGATGTGAATACTTCATATGAAGCAGTTGGGATTTTATATTTTTTCATAAGTTCTTTTGCGAAAGATTTACTGCCCTCGATAATTGCCGCGTTTGCCCGCGGCCCGAATACCGAGAGATTTTCTTTCTCGAAATAATCGACAATGCCGCCCACAAGCGGAACTTCCGGCCCGACCACAGTTAACGTGATTTCTTCGGTTTTTGCGAATTCCGCAAGCGCGGCGAAATCTGACATTGCAATGTCCACGCATTCGCAGTTTTCTATTTCGCTAATGCCCGGGTTTCCCGGCGCAACGAAAATTTTTTCAACCTGCTCCGACTGCGCAAACTTCCACGCAAGCGCGTGTTCGCGCCCGCCGGAGCCTATTATTAATACTTTGTTCATGTGAAAGTATCTCCTCTTTTATATATGTTTGATTGCAGATTAATGCTTAAAATGCCGAACTCCTGTGAAAATCATTGCGATGTTATACTTGTCGCAGGCTTCGATGGAATCACTATCTTTAACGCTTCCACCCGGCTGAATTATTACTTCAATGCCTGCCTTTGCGGCTTCTTCAACGGTGTCGGGCATTGGGAAAAATGCGTCGGAAGCAAGAACCGCACCGCGAGCGCGTTCACCCGCGTCACCGATTGCGATTTTTGCCGCGCCCACGCGATTTGTTTGACCGGGGCCAATACCGACGGTCATGTTGTCACGGGCAACTAAAATGCCGTTGGACTTTACATATTTTACGCACGTCCATGCGAATTTTGCGGTTTCTAATTCTGCTTCGGTGGGTTTGCGTTTTGTTGGGAAAGTGAGTGTCGCAGTATCAAAGCTTGCCGTATCTTTTTCTTGTATTAAAAGGCCGCCACTTACAGCTGAAATTTTTTGCTCTGTGTTTTCGGGTTTTGTCATTTCAATTTGCAACAAGCGAAGATTTTTCTTTTTCGTTAAAATCGAGAGTGCCTCTTCCGAAAACGATGGTGCGATTATTATTTCAAGAAAAATTTCACTCATTTGCGCCGCGCTTTGTGCACAGACTTCACGGTTAAGCGCGACAATTCCGCCGAAAATGGAAACGGGATCGGCTTCGTATGCGCGAGAGTATGCTTCCGCGATTGTTTCTCCGATTCCCACGCCGCACGGATTTTGATGCTTAACCGCAACTGCGGCGGGCGAGTCGAATTCTTTTACCATTTCGAGCGTAACGTCCGCGTCGGCGATATTATTATAAGAAAGTTCTTTGCCATGAAGCTGTTTTGCCGCGATGATTGTATTGCCCGGAATCGGGTCACTGTACAGTGCGGCGTTTTGGTGCGGGTTTTCGCCGTATCGCAAGGGCTGTTTTATTTCGTATGTCATAGTTAATTTTTCGGGGTAGGGGACTTTTGTGAAATATGCCGCAATTACCGCGTCGTATGCGGCGGTGTGCCGAAACGCCTTTGCCGCTAGGTCTTGTTTTGTTTGAATTGTTACGCCGCCTTCGGAAATTTCTTGTAAAACTTTTTCGTAGTCGGAAGGCTCTACAATAACCGCGACACTTGCATGGTTTTTCGCCGCGGAACGAATCATTGACGGCCCACCTATGTCAATATTTTCGATTGCATCTTCACGGGAAACGTCCGGTTTTTGAATCGTTTCTTTAAACGGATAAAGATTTACCGCAACAATATCAATTGTATTAATCCCGTGCTTCTCCAGTGTTTCCATATGCTCGGGATTGTTACGTACCGCAAGCAACCCGCCGTGAATTGCAGGATGCAGGGTTTTCACGCGCCCGTCCATTAATTCGGGAAATTCCGTTACTTCTGAGATGTTCAACGCGCCGATGGTCTTCAGTAAGTCATACGTACCGCCCGTTGAAATAATTTCGTATCCATTCGCAACTAAACCCTTCGCAAATTCCAGCACGCCCGTTTTGTCCGAGACGCTTATTAATGCTCGTTTTTTCATTGTGTTTCCTCCTCATGATTTAAAAAGTTTATCCACATGGAAAGGATATAATCGTTGTGTTCGGAATGGCGGCACGCAAAGCGTCAAGCTGCTCATCTCTGATAAATGAGAATTCTTTAGGCAACCGCTAAAATCTCTGCCAAAAACTCAACCAAAAAAATATGCTCCTGTTCAAGCACGCGTGCCGCTAAAATTTCCGGTGTGTCATCTGCGTGTACGGGGACTTTTCTTTGCGCTAGAATATCTCCCTCATCATATTCGGCTGTTACGCGGTGGATTGTTATTCCGGTTTCGGTATCACCGGCGACAAGTACTGCCGCATGTACGTTTATTCCGAACATTCCCTTGCCGCCGTATTTCGGAAGCAGTGACGGATGTATGTTAAAAATTCGATTTTCGTATGTTTTAAGTACGGTTGCGGGAATTTTTTTCAGATATCCTGCAAGAAGAACAATGTCGGTGTTGTGGGCTTGTAAAGTTTGCAAGGTGATTTCGTCAAGCGAATCGGGTGTGGTTTTCGCGCTCAGATGAACGGCGGGAATACCCTCGTTTTTTGCACGTTCCAATGCTCGCGAGTTACTGTTATTACTTATAACAGCGCATACACGGGCGGGTATTTTTCCCGCCCTGCAACCGTCAATAATTGCCTGTAAATCAGAACCGCCGTGTGAGGCGAAAACGGCTATGTTTTTCATTTAACCCCCCAAAACCTAAGAGTCTGTTTGACATCTCCGACGTACATACTCCAAATCGTTCAAGATGTCTTTATTTTCGTAATTGGTTAATTTTGCGGCTTGTTCAAGCAGTTTAATGCTCTCGGCGTAATCTCCCAGTTCGTGAAGGGCGAGGCCAAGCCCCTTCATTGCGTAGGTGTCGGTAGGGTCAAGTTTTAGGGCTTTTGTGTTTGCGCTTTTACATAGTTCGAAGTTTCCGCAGAAAAATTCGGAAAAACCGCTGATTGCCAATGCTTTTTTATTCTCGGGTTCGATTTCTAATGCGCGGCGCACAAAAAAAGCCGCCGTTTGGAAATTTTTTTTTGCGAGACAGCTTTCCGCTTCGGATACCAGCCATGCGGCATCATCTTCCTCAAGAAGGCGTTCACGTAATTTTTTCAGCGCGAAATTGTAGGCGCAGTAAAAATTTTCGGAATAAATATCGCCGTTCATGGTGAGACGCGTGTTTGGGCAACCGCCAAGACAACGTCTCTTATATATGCAGTCGGCGCAATCGCCCACAAGCCGCGACGTTGACATTTTTCTGCACCAAGAAAACTTCTCCGGGTCGTTCCAAATTTCTGAAAGCGGCTTTTGACGGATATTCCCTTCGATGAAGGATTTTTCGCGAATGGACGTGCATCCCAAGATATCGCCGTTATGTAGAATCCCGAAATTTCGCGTGCCCGCGTTACAACCGTTCCAGTAGGAAGCGGCACCGCCGATGCCGGAATTTTGGCGTGCAAGCACTTCTTTTTCTGTGTAGTAGCCCAAGCAGTCGGCAGGAAAAATTTTTATCCTTCCTTCTGCGGATGTTTTGTAGCAAAAATCAAGAAGCACGGAAACTAATGCGGGTGAAATAATCCAATCCGGGCGTTCCTTGAAATTTCCCATGGGTTGTCCCAGTTGAATCTGCCACAATTCAAACCCCATTTCGGGCAGAATCTGACTCATTTCCGGCAGTACGTCGATGTTTAAATTGGAAACGGTTGTTACTGCGCCCATTCTAACGCCGGATTCGTTCAAGTGCGAAGCGGCTTCGCGAATGCGCGAAAACGAACCGGCTTTTCTTATGTTGTCGTGAATTTTCTCCGTGCCGTCTATGCTGATTGCGACGGTTGAAATACCGCATTCTTTGAGAGTTCGCGCTTTTTGCGCGTCAATTAGCCAGCCGTTTGTGATGATATTTACCGCCACGCCGTGTGAAACGAATTCCCTTATAATTTGCGGTAGATCCTCACGCAAAAGAGGCTCGCCGCCGGAAAGGGTAATCCATTTAAGGCCTAATTCCGAAATTTGCCGAGCCAAAAAAAGGGCTTCATGCGTTGCTAATTCATCGGGCAACCGCTCCTCGCACGACGAGCCGCAATGTCCGCAACGCATATTGCACCCCATTGTAACTTCCCATACGGCGGTGACAGGTCTAATTTTCAACGCTTAACCCCACAAGTTTTCTTACAAGCATTGTAAGGTCTGCTACATCCACAACTCCGTCGCCGTTGATATCGGCGGCAAGCTTGCAGAAAGTTTCATCATCTATCATTTGTTGTTGCACTTCCGGAGGCGCTACAAGCCATCTTGCAAGAGCGGTTGCGTCCGCTGAAGTTACTTTTCCGGTACCGGTGACATCGCCCAAAATAAAGTCTGCGGGGAATCCATAATCCGGTACGGGAAGGTCACAGTAGGGGAAGCCGTATTCCGGTACAGGAAGGTCACAGTAGGGGAAGCCGTATTCAGGACAGGGAATATCGCAATCGGGAAAACCGTATGGAGGTCTTTCAACCGGAAAGCCATAAGGTGGCACAGCAAAAGAACTTACGGCATCATGACAAACAAACCCCGATAACATATCGGCAGGGTTATCCGCCGCACCTAACGCCGTAGCAGAGGAAGCAATAGATAAAGCCAAGCCCACAGCTGCAATTTTGCGTGGAAAGTCTTTCATAAATATCACCCCAAAAAATATTTTGTTATATTTTAACATGGAGAAAAGTCTGTTGCAAACAAAATCATAACAACCTTTCGCCAAGAAGCGTTAATCCCTCACCTTCAATTACATTGCCGATTACCGCCGCTTCTTCGCCATTCGAGCGCAGAAATTCAATTGTTTTTTTTGCATCTTCTTTCGCTGTGACAATTACCATACCGATTCCCATGTTATATAAATTATACATTTCTTCTTCCGGAATGTTTCCGTGATGTTGAATAAAATGGAAAATCGCCGGGGGTTCCCATGCTCGCGTGTCATGAAATATATCAACTTCCGCGCCAAGCCCTGCAGGTAAAATTCGCGGAATATTTTCAATAAATCCACCGCCGGTGATATTTGCCATCCCTTTCGGCTGTAAATTTTCACATAAATTTATAATAGATTTTGCATAAATTTTTGTAGGGGTAAGTAAAACCTCTCCAAGATTTTTTTCCCCGAAATATATTTCATTCAGGTTTAAATTTTTTTCTGAAATTATTTTACGAATCAATGAAAATCCGTTTGAATGCACACCGGTAGATGCAATCCCGATTAAAACATCGCCCGCTTTTATATTTTCGCCTGTTATCATTTTTGATTTTTCAACTATGCCAACGCAGAACCCTGCAATATCATATTCGTTTTCGGGCATCATGTCGGGGTGTTCCGCCATTTCGCCGCCGATTAATGCGCAACCGGACTGCACGCAGCCTTCCGAAACGCCCGCAATTATATCTTCCATTATGTCCGGAACTACTTTGCCGCACGCGATATAATCCAAAAAAAACAAAGGCTTCGCACCGACGGTAATTATATCGTTAACACACATAGCAACAGCGTCAATGCCAATTGTGTCGTGTTTGCCAAGCTTAAACGCCAGCATCAACTTCGTGCCAACGCCGTCCGTTCCGCTAACCAGAACAGGCTCGTCGTATTTTCCCGCCGCCGCAAGCTCAAACAATCCGCCGAACCCGCCAAGTCCGCCGACAACCCCCGGAATTTTTGTGCGCGCAACGTGTTTTTTTATGCGCTGTACAGCCTCATACCCGGCATGAATATCCACGCCGGCTTTTTTATAATTATCAGACATTTTCATTAACCTCAATTCCTGCAAAATCTTGTAAATGTGTTGGGTAGTCGCCGTTGAAACACGCCATGCATAATGACATTCCCACCGCTTCGGTGAGTCCACTTTCGCTTATGAAGGAGATAGAATCTGCGTTCATTAATTTTGTAATATTTTTTATCGAACGTTTGTGCGAAATTAGTTCTTTTGGCGAGGGTGTGTCGATTCCGTAATAGCACGGATATTTATACGGCGGCGACGCGATTTTAATGTGAACTTCACGTGCGCCCGTGTCTTTGAGAAGTTTTACCAAACGCCGCACCGTTGTGCCGCGCACGATGGAGTCATCAACAAGTACAACGGATTTTCCCTCAACGATGGAGCGCACGATGGAATGTTTCATTTCCACGCCGCGTTCGCGTAAGTTTTGCGAGGGCGCAATAAATGTTCGCCCGATATAACGATTTTTTATAATCCCTATTTCATACGGAATTCCCGACGCTTCGGCGTAACCGATTGCGGCGGAAATTCCCGTGTCGGGCGAAGCAATTACAACTTCCGCGCCCGGGGTAGGTGATTCTTTTGCCAGAATAATGCCCGCGTTTTTTCGTGATGTGTGAACATTTATGCCCTCGATGTTTGAATCCGGGCGGGCAATGTAGATGAATTCCATTCCGCAAAGTGCCATACTTCTTTCGGATGTAAAAAATTCGGATTTAATTCCGTCGTCGTTAATAATAATAATTTCGCCCGGCGCGACATCACGGACATAAACCGCGCCTACCGTGTCAAGTGCGCAGGATTCGCTTGCTACAACGTATGAATCACCGCGTTTTCCCAGCACAAGCGGACGCAAGCCACGCGGGTCACGCGCCGCATACATTGCTGTTTGTGTCATTAAAAGGAACGCAAAGCCGCCGTGAATTTGCGAAAGCGCGCGTTTCAAACTTTCAACAAACGTAACAAGCCGCGAGCGTCTTATGATGTGCGCAAGAAGCTCCGAGATACAAGTCGTTTGAAAAATGCTTCCGTATTCTTCTAATTTGTAGCGCAAACTGTTTGCGTTAACCAACGCGCCGTTGTTGCAAATGGCAAGGCTACTTTTATCAAAATTGAATAAAAGCGGTTGAACGGCGGTGTTTCTTTTCATGCCGCCGGGTGCGTAAAGAACGTGCGCGATTGCCGACGTACCCTTCATTTGCGTAAGCATTTCCGAATTAATAACTTCTGTGAGCAGTCCCCGTCCATTGGTGCGGGTAAGAACGTCGCCGTTTTTTACGACCATGCCCGCTCCGTCCTGTCCGCGGTGTTGCAGACTGTGTAGCCCGTAATATGCAAGATTTGCAGCTTCAACATTGTTCCAAATTCCAAATAATCCACATTCGTGTTTTATTTTAGAAGACACTCCAGTGCTCCTCCCCAAATGTCGTGCAGAATTTTTGCGGGAATATTTATGGCTTTTTCGCCGTTAATTTCCACGCGAAGATTGCCTTTTCCTGTGACACTTCCGAGCGGTTTCGCGCCCGTGAGCGTTTCGAATGTCTGTTGATTTTTCGGCGAAACGCTGATTATAAAACGCGATTGACTTTCCGAGAAAAGAAAAGCCGTTGCATTGTCGTTTTGGACAAAAATTTCCGCACCTAATGTGAAAACACCATCGGCGGGTTTTTCAGAGATTACACATTCCGCAAGCGCGACGGCAATTCCGCCTTCGGAGATATCATGCGCGGAGACAACCAAGCCTTGTTGTATTGCGGAAAGCACAAGATTTTGTACTCGTTTTTCTTCCGCGAGGTCAATTTGCGGCGGAGTGCCGAAAATTTTTCCGCTTTTTAATTTTTGCAATTCGCTTCCGCCGAAATCCGATTTTGTTTCGCCTAAAACATAAATAAAATCGCCCGCGTTTTTGAAGTGTTGTGTAGTGATATGCGAAAGGTCTTCGATTAACCCGACCATTCCTATTACGGGAGTGGGATAAATTGCAGAATCGCCGCGTTCATTGTACAGCGAAACATTGCCGCCGATTACGGGCGTTTCAAAAACTTCACAGGCTTCGGATATGCCGTCTGCCGATTTTTCAAGTTGCCAAAAAATTTCGGGGTTTTCCGGCGAACCGAAATTCAAATTATCCGTGACCGCAAGGGGAAAAGCCCCGCTTGCAACAATATTTCGTGCCGCTTCGGCTACAGTAATTTTCCCGCCGATGTACGGGTCAAGGTAAACATAGCGAGCGTTGCAGTCCACCGTCATCGCTAGTGCCTTGTTTGTGCCGCGCACACGAATTACACCCGCATCCGAACCGGGCGGAACCATAGTGTCTTCGCGTGCCATATAGTCAAATTGCTCATAAACCCAACGTTTGCTTGCAATTGTTGGCTGTTCAAGAAGTTCCAGTAAAGTTTGGTTGTAATCCGTAACGGTTATGCTTGCGTCTTGCGATTTTAATTCGCTGTAATATGCCGCTTCACGTGACGGTTTTTGATATTCCGGCGCGGCTTTTGCAAGAGCGTCCGCGGGAACTTCGGCTTGCAGTTCGCCTTTGTGAAAAATCCGCATCAGCCCGTCGTCAGTTACTTTTCCTATAATCGCGGCGGTTAATCCGTATTTTGCGAAAATGTCAGTTAATTCATTTTCATGACCGTTTTGCACAACAAGAAGCATTCTTTCTTGTGACTCTGAAAGCATCATCTCATACGCGTTCATGTTTTCTTCGCGTTGCGGTACATTGTCAAGGTTCAACTCGATACCCGTGCCGCCCTTAGATGCCATCTCACAAGATGATGAAATTAGCCCTGCCGCGCCCATGTCTTGTACACCCACAACCGCAGGGTTGTCCATTATTTCAAGAAAAGAATCAATAAGAAGCTTTTCCAAAGCGGGGTTGCCTGTTGGCACGGAAGAGCTTATTTTTTGCGATTCCTCCGAAAGTTCAACGCTTGCGAACGACGCGCCTTGGATTCCATCGCGTCCCGTTGGTGCACCAACATACATAACCAAGTTGCCAACGCCCGTCGCAATTCCTTTTTTTATACCGTCATGTTTGATAATTCCCGCAACCATCGCATTTACAAGCGGATTTCTCTCATAGCATGGGTCAAATTGAATTTCGCCGCCGATTGTGGGAACACCAACGCCATTTCCGTAATCGGCAATACCCGCGACAGCTTCTTTTAATAAAAATTTTGTACGAGGGTTGTCCAACTCACCAAAGCGCAATGAGTTTAACGCGGCAACAGGTGTCGCACCCATCGAAAAAACATCGCGTAAAATTCCGCCAACTCCTGTTGTCGCGCCCGCAAACGGTTCCACCGCAGACGGGTGATTATGGCTTTCAATTTTAAATACAACCGCAAGCCCGTCGCCGATATCGACAACGCCCGCACCTTCGCCCGGGCCTTGAATAACACGCTCGCCCTTTGTGGGGAATTTCCTTAAAACGGGCTTGGAATTTTTATAGGAACAATGTTCGCTCCACATCACGGAAAAAAGTCCGATTTCCGTATAATTCGGCAATCTCCCCAAGATTGTTTTTACGCGCTCAAATTCGTCGTCGGTCATTCCCATTTGTGCGTAGATTTTTTTTTCAGCAATTTCATTCGGTGTAATCATTTTTTTAGTCCTTTCGATTAAAAATAAAATCCAAGAAACATATAAATTAAAAAATTATTGGCGGGGAAAAATCGCAAAGAATTTTAGGATTTTCACGCGACTTCACACTTTTGCGATATAAATCCACTTAACATCACGAAGAACATTTTCTCTAAACCAATCATCTTTTGAAGACATCAACCCCGGAACAGTTACGTAATCAATTTTACCATGTATCAAATTTTCCATGTCTTCCATGAAGTCGCCTAAATTATCGTTTTCGATACCATTTTTAGCGGTCTCCAATTCATCAATTGTTTGCTTGCTTCATCAACGTAACTCCTTATTTTTCCACTCCATATGCACAACAGGAAACGGAAAGAAATCAACGGTTTTTGCTTCTATCAAAACGAAATTGTTGGCGGTGTACCAATCTTTAAGTCTTGTGTGTTTTTCCCAAATGCTGATTATTATTTTTTTTCCGCCGCGTTCACTAATTTTTTTCTTGCAAAAATCAACCATTTCTTTTCCGTAGCCCAAATGACGATATGACGGCAAAATAGAAAGGAGGTTCATTTCAAAAATATTTTCACCCCTGTCGGTAAGTGAAACGAATCCGATTAATTTTTTATCAATAAAGTATCCGAACGGAAAAAAATATTTTGTAAATCTTTCCGCTAACGTTTCATCGGAAATAAAAACATTGTGCAAAGGGCAGTTTTCCGGTGTTATTCCAAAATCGTCCGCCACTGTTGCAAAGCTTTGGCGAATTACTTCCGCATACTCGGGAAGATTTTCAATTGTTAATGGGCGAATCATTGCCAAATTTTTGTTGCGTCTGTTTTTTTCAGCGTTTCATCAATATCGCCCAAAATACTAATATGCCCCATTTTTCGTTTATCAACGGCTTCGGCTTTTCCGTACAAATGGATTTTACCGTGCCGCAACAGCGGAAGATAAGGGGCTAAATTATGCAAATTGCTTTTATCAAGATGGTCGCCGAGTATGTTTACCATAACAACGGGCGTGTGAAGGGTGGTTTCGCCAAGCGGCAAACCGCAAACGGCGCGAACATGCTGCTCGAATTGACTTGTAACACAGGCATCAATTGTGTAATGCCCCGAATTATGAGGGCGCGGCGCGATTTCGTTTATTACTATGCGCTCGTCGATAACAAACATTTCAATTGCAAGTATACCGATTGCATTTAAGTTTTCCGCAATTTTTAACGCGTATTCAATCGCCTCTTTCTCAACTTCGGAAGAAATTCCGGCGGGAACAATGCTTTGATGCAGAATATTATTTACATGGATATTCTCCGCAATAGGGAATACTTTTGTTTCACCCGCCGTGCTTCTCGCAACAAGAACGGAAATTTCTTTTGAAAACGGTACGAATTTTTCCAAGATACATTCGCTTGCGTCGGCAAGTTCTTTTGCTCGCGGCAAGTCTGCTTTGCTTCGCAAAACAATTTGACCTTTGCCGTCATAACCGCCCGTTGTTGTTTTTAAAACGCTCGGATAAGTTATGTTTTTTTCCAAATCTTCCGCGCTCTCAATAAGTACAAAATCCGCAACACGAATTCCCATGTCCGAAATGGTTTTTTTCTCCAAGAATCTGTGTCTGTTGATTTTTAAAACCTCGCTACCCTGTGGCAAATACGCATTTTCTTCAAGCCACGTTAACGCATGGTAGTCGATATTTTCAAATTCGTAAGTAACAACGTCGCTGACTTCCGCAAGTTTTTTTATTGCCTCAAGGTCATTATATGCCGCCGTAATTTCAATATCAGCAACCTGACCGCACGGACAATTCGGCGTTGGGTCAAGCACCGCAACGAAATATCCCATAGCCTTCGCCGCAAGACACATCATGCGCCCAAGCTGACCGCCGCCTATTATTCCGATGGTTTGGTATGGTTGAATTATTTTCATTTAACCCTCCAAGGTGTGCGAATTTAAGACCGTATCGCGAACTTCCGCACGGTAATTTTCCATTTTCCCAAAAACAGTGCTGTCGAACGCGCCGATTATTCTTGCCGCCATCAATCCCGCGTTTGTTGCGCCTGCAACGCCGATTGCCATTGTTGCAACGGGAACTGCTGCGGGCATTTGTACAATTGAAAGCAACGAGTCGATTCCGCTTAACGCCCGCGATTGTACCGGAACGCCGATTACCGGAAGCGAGGTATATGAAGCGGTCATTCCGGGCAAATGTGCCGCGCCACCCGCGCCCGCAATGATTACTTTTATTCCCCGTGCGGCGGCAGTTTTTGCGTATTCTGCCATAAGCTCCGGTGTGCGGTGCGCGGAAACTACTTTTTTTTCATATGGTATTTGCATTTCGTCAAGGATTTTGCACGCGTGTTGCATTGTTTCCCAGTCCGACTTGCTTCCCATTATCACTCCGACTTGTGGGTTCATTCTTTATTCTACCTCGCTTTCATTTCTATTATAAATTTTTAGAACGAGATATTAAAGGGCTTACACAAATCGTGCAAATATTTAGCGAATTTTACGGAATGATAAATGCGAAATATTTTTCGACATAAGATTCTCTACGGCATTATTTGAAAATAAAGGAATAAAGGGTTAAAATAGCGACTGAGATGTGAAAACGGAAGAACTAATAAATGCTCGGTAATCCGGAGGAGAGAGATAATAATTGAATCAAAATAAAACCCCAATCTGCGCCGCTCTTGAGGAACTCGAAAGCAACCGCATTATTCCTTTTGATGTGCCCGGGCATAAGAGGGGCAAGGGTAGTAGTAATTTGCGTGAATTTTTGGGGAAGAAGTGTCTTTCTATTGACGTGAATTCCATGAAACCGCTGGATAATTTGTGCCATCCTGTTTCTGTTATAAAAGAAGCGGAGGAGTTGGCGGCGGCGGCTTTTGGGGCGGCGAAGGCGTTTATTATGGTTGGCGGCACGACAAGTGCCGTTCAAGCCATGATTTTTTATGCCGTTAAACGCGGCGAAAAAATTATTTTACCGCGAAATGTTCATCGAAGTGTACTTAACTCGCTGGTTTTGTGCGGCGCGATTCCTGTGTATATCGAGTGCAAGTCCAGCGAACGGCTTGGGATTGCGATGGGGAGTTCGCTTGCGGCGGTTGAGCGCGCCATTCGTGAAAACCCCGACGCAAAGGCTGTTGTTGTTAATAACCCGACATATTACGGCATTTGCTCCGATGTTGCGGGCATTGCAAAGCTTGCGCACGAGCATGGCATGATTCTTCTTGCGGACGAAGCGCATGGGACGCATTTTTATTTTTCAAATACGCACGAAAGTTTGCCTAGAGCCGCAATTTCCGCCGGAGCAGACATGGCGGCTGTCAGTATGCACAAATCGGGCGGCTCGCTTACACAGAGTTCGTTTTTGCTTTGCGGCGAAAACATAAACTCAAACTATATGCGGCAAATAATAAATTTGACGCAAACAACAAGCGCGTCTTATCTTTTAATGAGTAGCCTTGATATTTCTCGAAGCAATCTCGCGCTTAACGGGAAAAAAATTTTTGCCGATGTTTTGAGTCTTACAAATTATGCCCGCGAAGAGATAAATAAAATGGGCGGTTATTACGCTTTCTCTGACGAATTAATCGACAATGATACGGTTTTCAATTTTGACAAAACGAAACTTGCCGTGAACACGTTGCGAATAGGGCTTGCAGGCATTGAAGTTTATGACATTCTACGCGACGAATACGATATTCAAATCGAATTCGGAGATATAGGCAATATTCTGGCGTATGTATCAATCGGCGATAATTTTAAAAATATTGAAATGTTAATCAGCGCGCTTGCGGAAGTAAAGCGGCGTTTTTCCCGTTCCGAAATGGATATAATGAAACAAGAATACATCTCGCCGATTGTTCGCACCGCACCGCAAGAGGCCTTTTACAGTCCGCATAAAAGTCTTCCGCTTGCGCAAAGTGTGGGAAAAATTTGCGCCGAATTTGTTATGTGTTATCCTCCCGGCATTCCGATTATCGCTCCCGGCGAGGAAATTACAAAAGACATCGTAAACTATATTTCATACGCGAAAGAAAAAGGATGTTCCCTCACCGGCCCAGAGGATATGAGCATTGAAAATATTAATGTGTTGGAATAAAGGTTGACTTATGAATATTAGATTACAGAAAAAGGGGGATTGCTACACTTTTATTAAACGCGGCAAAAGAATGGGCAAAGAAACGGAATCTTGATTATGTAGAACTAAATGTAATGTCTGAAAATGAAAATGCCGCCCGACTTTATACGAACGAAGGATTTCAAGCAGTATCGAGTACAGTGAGATACACATTATAAGTATCGGTGTGATTTTGAGGTGAGATGAATGGTCGTAAGAACAAACATACATTCCATAAATGCCCACAGAAACCTCAAAAACGTAGGGTTACGGCAAACGCAAGCCGCGCAGAGATTATCGTCCGGTTTTCGTGTAAATTCCGCGGCGGACGACGCGGCGGGTCTTGCGATATCCGAAACTATGCGGGCGCAAATTCTCGGGTTAGACCAAGCGTGGCGCAATGCGCAGGATGCGATAGCCTTGGTACAAACAGCGGAAGGCGGCATAGCCACAATTAACGAAATGATTATCCGAATGCGCGAACTTGTGGTTCAAGCCGCGAATGATACACTCGTGATTTGCAACCGCGAAATGATTCAACACGAAATAGACCAACTTATTCAAGAAATTGACGCGCTTTCCGAACGTGTGCAATTCAACACAATGCATTTACTGCGCGGGGATTATGCAAGGCCGCTTGCGCCGGACAACAGTATTATTGCTTTGCCTTCTCCCGTGATTAACCCGTCTCCCGCAACGGAAGCAATTCAACCGATAAGTGCGCAACCGGAACCCACCTTATTAATTCACGCCGGGAATTTCCTAAGTAACGAATATTCCGAATTTTGGAGCGTGTGCGCAAACGGTGTGTTAACCATTCACGACGGTCCTAATCTTCATGTAATTCAAATTAACGGCGAGGGCTTGAACGCGCTTGGGCTTAGCCGCATTGTTGTGGAGAGCGAAAGCCGTGGGTGGATAAGGGACATTATTCTTAATGACGTAAATATAAACACGAATTCCGGGCCGGCTATAACCTTAGCGCATGAATCAAACGTGTCTCTGTGGCTTGCGCCGAACAGTACAAATATAATGACATCAACGCATATCGGTTCTGCCGGGGTTCAAGCGATGGGAAATTTTTTAAATTTTCGCGGTGAAGGCAGTCTTACAGCAAATGGCGGACTGAATGGTGCAGGCATTGGCGGCGGCAACGGAAGTAGTACCAACAATATCTTTTTTACTGACAACGTAACTGTGACCGCTATGGGTGGCAACAACGGCGCGGGCATAGGCGGTGGTAACAGCGGTGACGGTAATCGTATTTATATCGAAGGCAACGCAAATGTGAACGCTATGGGCGGTAGCAGCGGTGCCGGCATAGGCGGCGGTGCTAATGGCGGAGGAAGTAATGATATTACCGTCGGCGGCAATGCAAACTTAATCGCTATGGGAGGTATCGGCGGCGCGGGTATCGGTGGTGGTTGGGGGGGTAACAACACGTTAATTGATATTTGGGGGAGCGCAAATGTCATTGCCTCGGGCGGTGACGGCGGTGCGGGCGTAGGCGGCGGATTAACCGGCAATGGCGGAAACATTCACATCAGTGGCGACGCAAATGTAACCGCCTGGGGCGGCACCAACGGTGCGGGCATAGGCGGCGGAGGTATTGGCAACGGCGGGCAACTCTTTATGTCGGGCGGCTTGCTGGAAATTACCGGAGGTGGTATAGGCGGGGGTTTAAATGCAAACAATCACGGCACAACCTTTTATGGAGACGGAAACATTTCTTTCGGCAACAACGAACCCAATATTCCGGGCGGTGTGTGGGATTTTAACGCAAATGAGCTTTTTCACTATCCCGTATTATCGGGATTCCCGCCGAATCAGGCCGTTAAATTCGGTTTATACGTGCAGGGTACGTTACGGAATTTCAGCGCGATAACTGATAGCAACGGAAATGTCTTTGTATGGCTGCCCGAGCCTCCCGAAAGCGGACCTATACTACCGCCAAACGGAAACGGCAACAACGGCAAAACACAACCCCTTCCTGTACCGGTAGAAAGACGCGGTTTTTGGTTTCAAACGGGTGCGAACGCAAAACAAGGCATGACACTTTACATTGAGAACATAAACGCCCACTCGCTTGGGCTAAAGGCGAAAGACGGAACCCCGCTAGTAAATGTTTTGAAAAATTCCGGTGCGGATATTTCTCCGGTGCTGGAAATTTTAGACGATGCTCTGTTAATTACCACAGGTCAACGTGCAGTGTTGGGTGCAATCCAAAACCGATTGGAATTTACGTCTCAAAATCTGCTAATTTCCTCCGAAAACCTAACCGAAGCAGAATCCCGCATACGCAACGCGGATATGGCACGCGAAATGGCGGCATTCACCATGTCAAACGTACTAAGGCAAGCGGCAATCTCTATGCTTGCGCAAGCAAACCAGCTTACAGAAGCGGTTTTGCAACTTCTAAATGTGGAGTGATTTTTTTGGAATTATGGTTCAGTGAAATGCACACGTCTAATGTGAAACTTTCCGTTAAAGTGGAGCGTCAACTTTGTTCGGTGCAAAGCAAGTATCAGCGGATTGATATTTTTGAATCACCCGAGTTCGGGCGGTTTCTGACGCTCGATGGCTTTATGATGCTTACGGAAAAAGACGAATTTATTTACCATGAAATGATTACGCACGTACCTATGGCGGTTCATTTGTCAGCGAAAAATGTTTTAGTAATCGGCGCGGGCGACGGTGGTGTTATGCGCGAGCTTTCCAAGTACAAGCAAATTAAAAAAATAGACGTAGCGGAAATTGACAGCGAAGTTGTGCGGCTTTGCAAAGAATTTTTGCCAAAAACCGCCATCGATTTTGATGACCCGCGCGTAAATATTTTTTATGAAGATGGATTAAAATTTGTGCGAAGCCGCGATAATGAATATGACATTATTATCGTGGACTCCACAGACCCGTTTGGCCCGGGAGAAGGTCTTTTTTCAAAGGAATTTTACGGCAACTGCTTTAAGGCGTTAAAGCCCGACGGTATTTTAATAAATCAACACGAAAGCCCGTTCTACGAAAAAGACGCACAAATTGTTAAGCGAGCGCACAAGCGTATTGTACAATCATTTGAAATAAGCCGCGTTTATCAGGCGCACATTCCAACGTATCCTTCCGGACACTGGCTCTTTGGTTTTGCGTCAAAAGGAATTCACCCGACAAAAAATCTTGATGCCGCCGCGTGGAATGCACTTCAAATTAATACGCGATATTACAATACAAACCTTCATAAAGGCGCGTTTTATCTGCCTTGCTATGTAGAGGAGCTTTTAAGTGATGTTGAAAACTGATTGTTTTATGGGTTGCGAATGTCCGTTTGAAATGGCAGAAATAGTTTTATTTTCCGCGCCGTATGACAGTACAACGTCTTATCGGCCGGGGGCGCGTTTTGCGGGAAAGGCAATTCGCGAAAATTCTTACGGAATAGAGAGTTACAGCCCTTATGCGGAAAAAGACTTATTCGATTTGAAAATAGCGGACGTGGGCGAATTAGAGCTTCCGTTTGGAAATTCGGAACGCGCACTGGATATGATTGAGGCGAAAACCGGTTTTATTTTAAAAAACGGAAGCAAACCGTTTATATTAGGTGGCGAGCATTTGGTCACGCTTGGCGCGGTTCGTGCGGTCGCAAAAAAATTTCCCGACCTGCACATTTTACATTTTGATGCACACGCAGATTTGCGCGATGATTATTTGGGCGAAAAATTATCACACGCAACGGTAATGCGCCGTGCATGGGATATTTTGGGAGATAATCGGATTTATCAAGCGGGAATACGTTCTGGCGACGCAGAAGAATTCGCATTCGCCGCAGAACACACGACAATGTGCAAGTTTAGTTTGAACGGAGTAGAAAATTTTGTTCGCAGGGTAGGGGACAAGCCCGTGTACCTTTCACTTGACCTTGATGTGCTGGACCCTTCCGTTTTCCCCGGGACAGGCACACCCGAACCGGGCGGCGTTTCTTTTCAAGAACTTCATAACGCCGTTTCAACACTTAAAAATTTAAACATAGTCGCTTGCGACGTGGTGGAGTTATCCCCGCACTACGACCAAAGTGGCGTATCAACTATTACGGCGTGTAAAATTATAAGGGAAATTTTAATGGTGATTTCTACGATTGACTGATTTGTCAAAATTTTTGATTAGTGCTTTATTCTATAACAACCGTATCTTCTTTCTTTTTGAAAATGCACAATATCGGGATAACTCTGCTCGGTTTCCCATTTTGAAACAGAAGATTTTGAAACGCCGATAAAATCAACTACCGGGAAACCTTCTGCTTTTTCCCGCAACGGCGACAGGGTTGTAATATTATGCGTTTGCAAATATGATATTGCAAAGGAGCGGTACTTTTGGGTAAAAAAGCGGAATTTGATAAACTTGCAAACAGCTACGACAACTGGCACGCGGATTTAATAAAAGGCTCCGGTTTCAGCCGAGAGTATTTTTTGGAATACAAAGTAAAAGAAGTTGCGCGAATTCTTACAGAGAAAAATTTCACACCGAAAAACATCTTGGACTTTGGTTGTGGGGTAGGGGATGTAGAGCCATATTTGCAAAAATATTTTCCTGAGGCGAATATTTTTGGTGTGGATATTTCGCAAGAGTCCATTGAAACTGCAAAATCCAAGGGGTATAAAAATATCTCCTTCGCCCCACTTGACGAAAACTGGATTGAATCGGACGCGCTATCACAGTTTAACACCGTCTATGATATTGTGTTTATCGCGGGGGTTTTTCACCATGCCCCCAAAGATGAGCATTTCAAAATTCTTTCGGCAATCAAATCAAATCTTACGCAAAACGCAAAAATATTTATTTTTGAACTGAATCCGTACAATCCCGCAACCCGTTACGTTTTCGCAAAGCACGAAAAGCCGGTTGACCGCAACGCAAATTTATTGCCGCCCCGTCACATAAAAAAAATATTGCAAAATTTAGGCTTCCGCACATCGCGAAGTATTTATACAATTTTTTTCCCAAGCGCATTAAAAATATTTATCCCGCTTGAAAAATATTTAAGCCGAATTCCTTTGGGAGCACATTACTATATTTTAGGAGAAGAGTTTTAGCATCTTCGATAGTATTGCAATTTTATTCGTAAAATGTTAAAACTTGAATCATAATGTTGAAAAATTATTTTGAGAAGAATAAATTAATAATGGCACCGATGGCAGGTGTAACAGACAAGATTTTTCGTAAAATCGTGTTTGAGCACGGCGCGGGGTTTACGGTTTCCGAAATGGTTTCCGCGAAAAGCATTGTTTACGACAACAAAAACACGTTTAAGTTGATGGCGAACGACGACAACGTGCGTCCGTGGGCTGTGCAGTTTTTTTCGCATGAGCCGGAAATTCTTTCTGAAGCGATTAAACGTCTCGGAGACTTTCCGTTCGACATCGTTGACATAAATATGGGTTGCCCTATGCCGAAAATCGTAAAAAACGGCGAAGGCGCGGCTCTTATGAGAGACCCGCCGCTTGCGGGGCGGCTGATTGAAGCGGCAGTGAAAGCATCGTTCCGTCCCGTTACTGTGAAAATTCGCAAAGGATTCACGCCGTCAACAGTGAACGCAAAAGAAATGGCACACATTGCACAAGAATCCGGCGCGTTATGGGTGGCTGTACACGGCAGAACCCGCGACCAATTTTACACCGGCGAAGCCGACTGGGACGCGATTGCGGCGGTAAAAGCCGCAGTTAAAATTCCGGTGATAGGCAATGGCGATATCTTCACGCCGGAAACCGCCGTTGAAAGATTAAACTGTTGCGACGCAATAATGATTGCACGCGGCGCGCTTGGAAATCCGTGGTTGTTTTCGCGCACATTAAAGCTTTTAGAAACAGGAATTCTTCCGCTACCACCAACCCGCGACGAAATTATCGAAACAGCCCTAAGGCATTTACGCGCGGCGGAAAACATAATCGAAATGCGAAAGCACCTTTGCTGGTACACAAAAGGATTGCCCGGTTCGGCAGAAACACGACGCCAAATAAACAACGCAAAATCTGTAAACGAAATGGAAGAAATAATTCTAAGGAGTGGTTCAAATGAAGAACTATACTAGCGCAAAACTTGGAGTATTCGCGTTAATCGCGGTTTTACTTGCGGCTTTTGCGCATTTTTATGTGCCAACCTCAGCGGCACAACCCGGAGTTGATACAGACCCGGTTGTAACCCGGAGTTTCGTTGAGACAAGAATTGCGCAACTTTCGGCAGAAATAGAACTTTTACGCGGTATTATCGCGAACATAAGCCCCGGCTCTTTGCCGAATGTTACGCCTGCACCAACGCAAACCCCGTCACCGTCGCCCGTCGCGCCGTCTACGGCAAACCTTTCGCAAGATGAAGAGGACGAGCTTTTCGCATTGGTAATGTACTATTTTGAAACAGTTTACGGCGAACGACTTGACGCGGCACTCCGAAATATACCCGGCCCTGCCGGTGAGCCGCACAGTTCGGTTTTTACGGTGTTAAATCCGCAGGCGGGGCAGACTATCACATTTAATGCCGGTACGGAATTCATACTTCGTAGCGGAAGAGCAGTTGCTTTAACGGGGCCGAACAACGGCATTCCGAATGTTACTGCCGGCGCGGATATCATGAACGGTCAAAACATTGAGCATAACCATCTTATGATTATTCCCGTTACAGACGGTCGCGGTATTGTTTTCCAAACAGAAGCGTGGCTTATGGTACGTGGCGGGTATACTATTGTGGGGGGTTAACAATGGGAATAACCATTGAGTACAAGGATGTTGAAAACAAACTGCTGTTGCTTTATTTAATTAATATGATGGATTTACCTATGTCACGCTCGCAAATTACAGATTTTATCATTCAGAAAGATTTAATGAATCACTTTATTCTCGAGCAAAATCTGACGGATATGGTTCAACGAAAATTTCTTGAAGCAACCCGCGAAAATTCACAAGACGAAAACACCACCCGTTATTCCTTAACCGAGGAAGGGCTTGAAAACCTTGACCTACTTCAAAATCAAATTCCGCGCCCCGTACGAAACATGATTACGCAATATGTAGAAGAACATCGCGGCAAAATAAAAAAGGGCTTCGAGAAGACAGCCCACTATTTCCCCAACGCCGAAAATGATGAATACATCGTAAAATGCGGCGTTTACGATGATAAACGCGACTCTATGCTTATGGAAATTTCCGTCCCTGTCGTCACCCGCGAACAGGCAAAACTAATCCAATCCAATTGGAACGCAAATTACAGCACGCTTTATCAACGCATTTTATCAACCCTAACAGAAGGATAGAATTAAATTCATTGAAAAGGACTACCTTATAGTTTCAGGGTAGCCCTCTTAACGCTTAAACCTTTTGAATATGCTGATGTAAATATTTTTCCTTAGTTGCCATACCGCCGCGTATGTGGCGTTCAGATTTGTTAATTTCCAAAACCCGCCGCGCTTCACCGGCAAGGTTCGGATTGATTTTCGCAAGTCTTTCTGTGACATCTTTATGTACGGTAGATTTACTTATGCCAAACTTCTTGGCTGTTTCCCTCACTGTTGCGTTTGAACTGATAATAAAATTTGCTACTTCCACGGCCCGTTCTTCAATATAAGTTTTCAAGAATGGCCCTCCCTTAAATATATAACGTTGAATCATATATATGAAGGAGTATCAAGGGTTAGAACAAAACTTGCCGGTATGACCATGTAAGTATAAAAATGATAATCTTAGATAGAGGGATGTTAATTATGTTATTAGAAGATAGAATTAACAGTTTTGAAGATGAGACAATAAAAAAACTGTGGTCATCTATTAAGAAAATCACAGAGGATTCTAACAAACATCTTCTCGAAATCACTACCCAACTGCCGGGATTTGATATTCATGACGCTTCTCATAGTGAAGAAGTTTTAAGCAATATTGAAAAACTATTGCAGGCTGAGGGGATTGATAAATTAACGCCGCTTGAATGTTTATTTTTGTACGCTTCAGCATATATGCATGATGCCGCAATGGCGTTGCCCAAGTGGGAGTTTGACCTGCTTTTGGCTGTAGAAGGAACGGATAAAGTATGTGACAACAAAAAAGCTTTACATATCAATAATGATTTTAAACCGGTGCATGAATGGTCTTTTTTAAATGAGTATATTTGTAAAAACAAGAATAGTCTTTACACCAACTTTGATACGGCTTCTAAATTTGTCTTTTCGCCGGAAACAGAAGAGAAGCTGATAGAGGATTTAATTGACAGGGTACGTGAGTATGAGGAGTTTCGCAATGGCTATACCGATAAACTGCGGGCTTTACTGGCAACATCCAACCAGGAATATCTGAAATTCAGTGACTTGATTCGTCATGAATTCATTAGAGTTACCCATCATACCCGTGTTGAGCAGTATATTATGAATCTCAAGAAGTTTTTGGCTAATGAAATTGGTTCTTCTGCAAAAGCAAATCAATTTGCCGAAAGCCTTGCAAAAATTTGCAGGTCACATGGGGAAGGTTTCGATTTTGTTAAAGCGATGAACCCTCGTAATAAAATATGGAAGGATAACTATGTTAATGAGCAGTATGTTTCAATGCTTTTGCGATTGGGAGATATTATACATTTTAGTTCCAACAGAGCTCCGCTTTCACTTTTTGCCGAAAAACAAATCACAGACTCTGTTTCTCTAAAACACTGGAAAGCTAAATTTCAAGAGTTAAGCTATGAGATAAATGTTCAAAATTCCAAAACACAAATTAATTTTTCGGCATATTGTTCCGAGCCTGAAATTTATTACTTTATCCAAGACTATATTGATGATATCGACAATGAACTTATGTATTATCGTAACATAATAGAGAACTACAGGTTTATACGATATGAGTTCGCGGATGAATATGAATTGCCTTTTGAGTTTGCGGTAAACAGAAGTGACGTGTTGCCCGACGAAGAAATCTTCATTCCTGAACCGGATGCTAAGTTTACATTGGAACAATCAAAAATATTAAAATTGCTTATGGGCGTTCAATTATATAAAGATAAATATTTATGTTTAAGGGAGCTATATCAAAATTCACTTGATGCGTGCAAGTGTATGTTGGCAAAGTATGAATCGGATAAAATCATCAAAGAATTTGAAATAGAAATAGGGTTAAAGCATATTGAATCAAAAAGAAAAAACGAGTCATTTGTTTATTTTTTTGACAACGGAACAGGAATGACAAGGGAAATTGTTAGGAATCATTTATTAAAAATCGGAAACTCATATTACAAATCAAAAGATTTTATGAGGCATAACGCAGGCTGGGCTAACAAGGTTGCACCTACTTCGCAATTTGGAATAGGAATACTTTCTTGCTATATGATTGGCAAGCGCATTGAGATTACTACAAAGCATTATGAATCGGACGAAATTTTTTCATTTTCCCTTGATGGGATTAACGAGCGTTTTTACTATATAAAACCTGAACGCCAAGACAAAGAACGTATAGGGCAACACGGCACAATAGTTAAAATATTTTTAAATGAAGAGACGCAGAATGTCCTTGACAATAAGTATTATGAAAACATGGAATTTCTAATTAGACACATGCCGGATGAAATTTATAATAGCCTTTTTTACAATATAAACAAGCAGATTGGCTTCCCCCACAAAAAAATTTCTGTGTCAGTTTGTGATAATGACGGGATAAAACATCCTATCTTCGGTCATGCGGATTTCCTTGATTACAGTTCACTTTCTGATGAAGATATTTCCATCTTTGTTAACTTACCTTCATATAATACAGAACAATTAAAGGAATTTATGTCTGCATATAATAGCCTTGAGTGTGTCAAATTAGAAGTTTCAACTACCGAAGTGGAGTTATATGGAAAAATGTATCTACCCAAAAACAGCACCCCATCCATACCATTGGAAGCATTGACGCAGACGTTAAATGACACCCGTTTCCCTTTTTCTAATTTTTCTAATTTGAAGGCTGGTTTATATGTTGATGGCATATCAATTGGAAACATATACGCTGAATATGGTGACCTAATTGATAAACTTCATAGAACGATTGGATATAAACTTTGCTCAAATCTTTTCATCAACTGCATTGGAGAGTATCGCCCTGTACTGTCGGTGGACAGAACAGATATAGTTTCATTTGATGAAAAATTGATTGAAAACATAAAGGGGGCTATTGATTTATATATTGAGTCTTTATCAAAAACAGTTAACGGGTTTTTATTACTTGAAAAAATTGATGTAGGCACGTATCAATTCGACCTATTAAGTAGTCTAATTGTTTATTTATTCCCTGGTATAAGCTCACGTATATTACTAAAATTGCATACCGATGCAGAGATACAGGGAATTAATATAGAAGACGATGAATGTTCTGTTTATAAATTATTCAAAACGGAGAAAATGTCACTGGCGACCGATATAAGAGGACTAAATGATTTTGGCTATACTTTACTTATGATTAAATTTGCTACAAGCTCGTATATTGAAGTGAAAGATATGGATATATTGCTTGACGCGTCTATTTCATTTTCCGAATGTTTGTCTGAAAATAATTGCTACAGTATTTCAGGTTTTCGTGGTTTTGTTATAAAAGCAGATATTTGGGATGGTTTGTATCAGGAATATGACATGGTATCAAGTTTATTTCCTTTAATACCGGTAAGATTATATGAGAAAACAGAAGAAAATAAACACACTGGGATACAAATATTACAAAATAGAATTAAATCACTTTCTCATTCAATAAATGATAGCATTGTCCATGTGTCTTTGTTTGAGCCAGCATTTATAAACCCTTCAACTCATGGTATATCACGGAACTATTCGGAAAAAAGGGTTTCAAATCGTATAAATAAACGGGGAAATGTTTTGGATTTTAGCATGGATTATATTTTTAAAGACTATCCAAAAGATGCCAATTATGTTTTATTTGCGTTTATATCACCTAATGAATTAAACGCTGATGAGACAGAAAGTTTGAAAAATTGTACTGATGAAATATATGTACGTGGGGTTAGGGAAGGATGGAGCATTTTATTTATAGGTTCTAACAACTATACAATAATGCCGGGTCATGTTCAAAAAGCTGATATTATCACAAAAGCGATAACAGAACATGGTGAATTTATTGAGCAAAACAAGAGTACGTTATTTAACATTGATGACACTCTTGCTTTTTCAGACGTGTAAATACAGCTTGTCACCGTCTTTTTTCGCCCATAAAAAAATAAAAATCTTGATTGCAATGCATGTTTACGATAAAATAAATCACGCTTTATATTATCATAAACCATGAGGTATTATATGAACTACATCAACAGACATGCCGAACGTAAGTTTATCAATATGAGTAACTTCTTCAAGGCTGTTTTGGTTACAGGAGCTAGGCAGGTTGGCAAAACAACAATGCTACGTCATTTAGCCAAGGAGCAAAGCAGAACATATGTTACCTTAGATAATCTGATGGCTCGTAACCTAGCAAAAACTGACCCTGTTTTGTTTTTTCAAACCTACAAGCCTCCGATTATCATTGACGAGGTTCAATATGCACCGGAACTGTTTAGCCAAATAAAAATATTATGCGATGAGAGCGAGGAAACAGGATTATTTTGGCTAACAGGTTCGCAAAAATATTCTATGATGAAGAACGTACGGGAAACCCTTGCAGGCAGGGTTGGGATATTAGAAATGTATAGCCTTACAAAAAACGAAAAAAACGGTGTGCTATTTGACAATGTTCAAAATTTCTCTTTTCCAACTTTACAAGCACGTCAAACTCAAACTTCGAAAAACGATGTAATCAGCGTTTTTGAGCATATATGGCGGGGCGGTATGCCTCAAACCGTCAATGCCGATGCCGAACAATTACAAGAATATTTTGACGCCTATATAAATTCATACGTGATGCGTGACGTTGCCGAACTGGGTGGCATTACAGACACATTGCGTTTTGGTAAATTTTTGACCGCTTGTGCGGCACTTATCTCCGAGCAGATAAATTACAAAACTCTTTCGGACACCGCTGAAATTTCACAGCCAACAGCAAAGGACTGGCTACGGCTTTTAGAGAGTATGGGAGTAATATACCTTTTACAGCCATATGCAAACAATGCACTTAAACGTCTTACTAAAACCCCCAAGCTGTATTTCTGCGATACCGGACTGGCGGCACATCTTTCTATGTGGCCGACAAAAGAAACATTGATGAATGGGGCAACCAGTGGACACTATTTTGAGAACTTCGTAGTAATAGAATTGTTGAAGAACTACGCATATTCGCCAAACAAATCGAACATAACTTATTATCGTGACTCCAACGCAAAGGAAATTGATGTATTCATCGAGCAGAATAATCTGGTACATCCGCTGGAAATAAAGAAATCCGCTAACCCCGATAAGCGAGAGATTAGAAAGTTCAGCATTTTAGATAAAGCATCCGTAGAACAGGGCTGTGGTGGTATTATATGTATGTGCGAAGAAGTAATTCCGATTGATGACAAGAATTGTTTTATACCCTGTAATTTAATTTAGCAACTTGTAGAATTAGCAAAAGAGGTGTAGCGTAGCTATGAACTTAAATAATTTTGAAAGCCATGTTGACAGCAAAATATTAGCAAGAGGCAGGGAGTATTTTAATTTCGGGCATATCGTGTCATTGGAGCATAACGGTGATGAATGGGTTGCGGAAGTTGACGGAAGTGATGAATACACTGTATCCGTTAATATTTCAGATGCTTTTGAAATTATTGATACATATTGCGACTGCCCTTACGATTGGGGCGACTACTGCAAGCATCAGATTGCTGTTTTTTTCGCGCTTAGAGAAAAGGGTGCGGAACTTGTAATTGAAAATAAATCCAAAAAATCCGACAAAAAAGAAACCCTTGAAAATATTTTATCAAAGCTGGACAAGCAGACGCTTATTTCATTGATAATTGAATATGCGGAAACCTATAAGCCCATGAAAAAAGAAATTCAATTCCGCTATGCTCAAAAAGACGATATTTTAAAGTCTGCGCGTCAGTTAATTCGCAGTGGGACTTGAAATAATCAATCAATTTTACGATGAAAACGCTTCACAGAAATTTATCAATCAAAATTTAAATAACATTGATTTTAGATATATGGCAATAAAATCCGCCATGGCAACCAGGGGTTATGATAAAGCTATTTCGTTATGCATTGAAGGTGAAAACGAAAATCGTCAATATCCCGGTATTATAAAAACATTGCAAGAAATGCGATATGCGGCGTATGAAGGAATGGGCAATAAAACTGAACAAAAGGCTCTCGCGCTTACCTTGCTTTTAGACGGGGAATTTGATTATTTCTTAAAATACAAAAACCTTTACTCAAAAAGCGAATGGGAAAATGTATTTAATGAAGTGTTGAAAAAAACAGAAAAAGCAGGTGCGAGAGGAGTGTATTTGAAAATTATTACACATGAAAAACACAAGCCTCGGATTCTTGCGTATTGTGAAAAATATCAAAATGCTATCGTAGATTATCATTCGCACATTTTACCGGAATTCAAACTTGAAGTCGGGCAAATTTTTACAGACTATATCAGGCGTCGGGCATCCGGTGCGGATAACCGCGGGCAATACAGTGAAGTATGCAACCTTATAAAAATCTGTGATAAAGCATGTCCCGGTGCAACGGATAAAGTGTGCGCCGAGATTATTCAACAATACGCAAGAAAACCCGCTTTTATGGACGAGATGCGAAAAATAAAAAAACTCTAAATCGTGGTATGAAAGGAATGTTTTACATGGATTTAAGCCAAGCACTGCAAAACATAAAACGCGTTGCCGACGCGCCGCCAATAGATGAGGTACGTTGTATTCGCGAAAATAAAGAAGAGGCTATTCCGCTTTTAATAAATTTTGTTTCGGATTCAATAAAGACCTTTAGAAATTTATTGATATTCGATGAAAGCGTGGACGACCCTACTTTCGCGCTTTTCCTTTTGGCGGAGTTTGGCGTAAATGAGGCGTTCCCTTTGTTTGCGGAAATATTGGAGCTTGAGGACGATAAAGCAGATTGGATTTTAAGTGACGTTCTTTCAGACGGTATGGGCGCAATGACTGCTTCGGTTGCCACCGAAAATGATATTGACCGAATTAAGGCAATTATCGGAAATATCGAAATTAATGAGTTCCAACGGCTAGCCGCTGTTGATGCCTTAATCGGGCTATATGCACGCGGTGTTTATTCACGTAATGATTTAATCGCGGATTTTAGGCATTTATTGGAGACTTATCAAAAAAACGATGACTTTTTGGATTACCTTGTTGATAAATGCCTTGAAGTAGAGGCAACGGAACTTTATGAACTGATAAGAAAATTATTTGTGGAGGAAAAAGTTTATGAAATATTCGTAGGAATAGAAGATTTTGCGGAAGATGCCCCTGTACGTTCCGAAGATGAAGTAATTGCATCATTAATGAAGCACTCCGCCTATGGCGAGATTAATGACATGCTAATGTCGGTAATTGGATGGACTTGTTTCAACAATGATGATTTTGATGATGACATTTTTGATAGTGACGATATTATTGACGATGACTCCGTATGGATACCCCCTTCAATGTTCAGTACAAAAAATACGCCTATTGTCAATCCGCCGAAAATCGGCAGAAATGAGCCTTGCCCCTGCGGAAGCGGTCAAAAATATAAGCGTTGTTGTGGTAAATAAATAAAACACTTTTCTTTTTATTGATTCTGCCAAATACGGGTGTTAGAATTCGTTGAAGGAGGCATATATATATGAAAGAAATATTTTTAAGTACCGTTTTAATTACGGCATTTATTTTAGTAATCCCGGTTACTGTCGGCGCAACCGACATTCCGGCAAGAAAGATTCAACTCGATTGGCTTATTTATGCCGCGGGCGGCAACGATAACTTAGGGCGAATTAACGCGGCGGGCGAAGTTGTTCCACTGGATGAAACCGTTTCGGGGCAGTTCAGTTATAATTTTACAAGCGAGGACGGCACGGTCAAGGGCAGAGTCGAAGGCGATAACGGAGAAATTCGTATTATCGGCGACACGGCGGCACATGAGTTGGCAATTCAATTTACAAGGCATTTCGCAACAATGACAAGAGCAGGGCATGACCATGCCCACGACCCGCTTCCGAATAATCCCGGCGGACAGGCCGCAGAGCGTTACCCCATTGATTTTCGTCCCAGAGATGGCAACGCTACAAACATAGTTGCCGCTAACAATGTCCATGTAAGAAACAGAACACCGGACGAATTCATCATCTTTTTTTATGATTCGCGTGACGATGGCGGTATGATGAGCGGGATGTGGCTTAACGGCGTAACAAAATGGGTATCCGATTTACAGCCCAATCTTGCGACGACGGAAGATGGACTGCGTTTGGCAATCGGTAGCCGTGATTTCACGCTGAACGGAACCGCCATGCAAAGCGATGCCGCGCCCTTTATAGATTCGGGAAACCGCACGATGATACCTTTGCGCATCGTAGCGGAAGGTCTGGGAGCCAATGTTGATTGGAATGGTAGAACACGAACCGTAACAGTTTCGTTAAACGGGGAAACAATCCAACTAACCATTGACGTTCCCCTTCTGGATAACATGGGTATCCCGGTAATAGTGAATAACCTTACTTTTGTACCGGTACGTTATGTATCCGAAGCTCTTGGCGCGAATGTTCGATGGGATGGCGAGGCGCAAGCCGTTTATATTTCGTAATAGAAATGGGAGATTTTAAAATGAAAAAAGTTTTATTATTGCTTATGTTTGTAATGTTTCTTGCGCTTTTTACGGCGTGCGGCAACGAAACCCCGGAAGTTATATCTTCAACCGAGGGCGAACCAGTAGATACAGCCGAACCCGGACAACAGGCAGAACCCTTACGTATAATCGCAACAATTTTCCCACAATATGATTTCGTGAGACAAATCACCGGCGGCAGAGTAGAAATATCTTTGCTAATATCGCCCGGCGCGGAAAGTCATGGCTTTGAGCCCACGCCCCGCGACATGATTGAAATAGGACAAGCGGATTTACTAATTCACATCGGCGGACAAAAGGATGATTGGGTCGCGCCGATTTTGGCGGCGGTTGGGCAGGAAGATATGCCGACTGTGGCACTCTTAGACATGGTGGAAGTAATAACCGTTCTTCACACCGAAGACTGCGACGACGATGAATGCGAATTCCCGCACCATGTAGAGCATGAAGACGCGCATGTTTGGACTTGCCCAAGAAACGCAATTATCATCGTGGAGGAACTGACTAATATTTTGGCGGAAAAAGACCCTGCCAACGCTGAATTTTTCCGCGAAAATGCGGCGGCATATGTAATGGAATTGCAAAACTTAGACCGTGCCTTTATTGATGTTATCGCAAACGGTGTACGAGACACAATCATTGTCGGTGACAGATTTCCCTTCCGCTATTTTGCGGAAACTTACGGGCTAACACATTTTGCCGCCTTCGACGGATGTTGTGTCGATACCCAAGTAAGCCCCGCAACAATTGCATCCCTTATCACCCGCATAAGAGACGAAAATATTCCCGTTGTGTTCCATCTCGAATTATCCAATAGAGCAATCGCAAACACAATCGCGGAAGACACAGGTGCAACGCTTTTAGAACTCCACTCTGCACACAACGTAAGCCACGCGGATTTTAACGCAGGTATAACCTACCTGGAAATAATGAAACAAAACTTGGAACACCTCATAATAGCGTTAAGTTAAAATTGAAGAATTCTTTAATTAATCTTCACCGGGAAGCTCATCACCAAGATACTCGTCCTCATCCGGCAGAGGAACGTGTTCATCAGGCGGGGGACTTTCCGGTTTTTTAGCGACCTTTTTTAGCTGGGATTCTTGAAGTTCGCGGCTGTCGCGGTACATCATGCCTATTTCGCGCTGTTTGATTACTATTGTGTCTATGCGGGCAGATTGTTCGGGTTGTTCTTCTTTTTTGCGGCGGGTTTTTACAAAGGTTGGAATATTATCGCGCTCGCTGTTGTTGATTAGAATAGTGGAAAATTGTTCGTCCTCGTTTAACTCTTTGCGGTTTTCTTCAATTATTTTGCGTAGCTGTTCCGCGCCCGCCGCCATAAACGGCCGTGCGCGTAATTGAATTCTTAAATTTTCATCTTGGGGTTTGGGAGCGGGGTTTTTTCGTCGTTCCTCTTCTTCGATTTCCTGCTCAAGTTCCTGCTCAAGCTGATGATTTTTTAGTTCTTCTTCTATGAATGCGCGTTCACGTTCGTCTCGCTCATCTAAAATATCCTCAATGGTTGCTTTTAGGCTTGCAAGCCTTGCTTTTCGTTCTTCGGAGATGATTTTAGGGTCGGCAAGTACGCCCGCCATGACATCGCGAATTTGCTGGATCCGCATATCTTCGCCTTCGCGGGCGTACATTTCGTTTTCGCGTACTTCGGCACGTTCACGCATGTGCCGCTTACGCATCTCTTTAAGCCGCTCTTTTTTATCCGTTAGCAATTTTAATGCCCAACTCCTCCAAATGCGCCGCTTCTGCTTCGTTCGGGGCGTTCGTAAGCGGGCAGGACGCGTCCTTTACTTTAGGAAACGCGATTACTTCGCGAATGGAATCCGCGCCCGCCATTATCATTATTATGCGGTCGAAACCAAGCCCTATGCCGCAATGCGGCGGCACGCCGTATTTTAACGCTTCAAGAAAATATCCGAAGCTTTCTGCCGCGCTGTCCTTTGTGAAGCCTAAGAAATTAAACATACGGTCTTGCATATCTTGGCGGTGTATGCGAACACTGCCACTTCCGAGTTCGTAGCCGTTAAGCACCAAGTCATACGAGCGCGAGCGTACCGCGGCGGGGTTAGTTTCAAGCAACGGCATATCTTCTTCCACAGGTGACGTAAACGGATGTGTTGAAGCGTAAAACCTTTCGTCTTCCGGCGACCATTCCAAAAGTGGGAATTCTGTTACCCACAGGAAATTAAAGCCTTCGAAAGCAATGCCGCTTTTATTTGCGACGGCAACACGAACCGCGCCTAAAGCATCAAACACAATTTTATTTTCGTCCGCGCAAATAAGAATCAAGTCGCCCGGCTTGGCATTGAACTTCTCTGCAATTTGGCGAAGCTGTTCTTCCGTGAAAAATTTTGAAATAGTCGATTTTATTGTGCCGTCTTCGGGCAATGTTATCCACGCAAGACCTTTGGCTTTGTGAGTTTTCGCGACCTCAACGAGCGCGTCAATTTGCTTGCGCGGCATGGAGGCACAACCTTCGGCGTTTATTCCACGTACACTTCCGCCGCTTTCCATGGCACCGGAAAAAACTTGAAAATCACTTCCGCGAACAACATTAGAAATATCTTTAAGCTCCATTTCAAAGCGTGTGTCGGGTTTATCCGTTCCGAAACGTTCCATTGATTCTTGCCAAGAAATTCGCGGGAAATTTTTTGGAATTTCCACGCCAAGAACTTCTTTGAACATTTGTGTCATCATTTCTTCCGTCATTTGCAAAATATCGTTTTCATCTGCGAAGGACATTTCGATATCTATTTGTGTAAACTCGGGTTGACGGTCTGCGCGCAAATCTTCATCGCGGAAGCAACGCGCAAGTTGAAAATACTTATCGAATCCCGAAATCATTAGAATTTGCTTCATTTGTTGCGGGGATTGCGGAAGTGCGTAAAAAGAACCCATATGCGTACGCGACGGCACAAGGTAATCCCGCGCACCCTCAGGCGAGCTGTTGATAAGAATAGGCGTTTCGATTTCCAAAAATCCCGCCTCTGAAAGATATTTCCGCAAAGACTGCGCCGCTTTATGACGCATTTCAAAAACACGTTGCATTTCCGGACGGCGCAAATCCATGTAGCGATATTTTAAGCGCGTGTCGATTGCAACGCCTTCGTCCGCAACCTGAAACGGTGGTACTTCAGATTCCGAAAGAATCCTTAATTCTTTAACATCTATTTCAATTGCCCCGGTGGGCATATTCTTATTTACATTTTCCGGCGTGCGGGCAATAACCTCGCCTTTTGCCGCAACTACAAATTCGCCGCGAATTGTTTTCGCAAGCCCGTAATTTTCCGAATCTTTATTAACCGCAATTTGCACAAGCCCTGTTCTGTCACGAAGCACAATAAAAATTACATTCGGCAAATCGCGTTGCTTGTTCACCCAACCCATTACCGTAATCGTTTGACCTGTCAATTTTTCCGTTACTTCGCCGCAATAATGCGAACGCTTCATTCCTGTTAAACTTTCTGCCATTTGTAAATGCCTCGTTTCCTAAGAATTTTTCTTAGGAAACATTATACATTAAATGGGCGAAAAAATCATAATCAGAAAAAAGTTTCCCTCAAATTTTTCGTATTATGTTACAATTGCAAAACATAATACGAAAGGGGATTATCATGCGGTACATTCGGGAGTTACGGGAGAATGAGCGTGTTATCGAACATTATTTATGCAAAAAAAAAGAAAGTAAAGAATCGCGGACGGGCAAGACGTTTTTATCACTGAGATTGCAGGATAAAACAGGTTCAATTGACGCGAAGGTTTGGGAAATTACAAAAGATATAGGGCAGTTTGAAGAGGGTGATGTAGTAAAAATTGACGGAACTGTAGGTTCTTATATGAACGAGCTTCAAATGAAAGTAATAAAACTTAGGCGCAGTATGGAGGGCGAATATATTGCCGCCGATTTTATTCCCACCACGGAAAAAGATGTAGGGGAAATGTTTGGGAAAATTACAGAGTTAATTAAAATGGTTGAAAATAAATTCATAAAAAAATTACTTGAAAATATTTTTATTAAAAATGAAGAATGTGCAGAAATTTTTAAAAGTCATTCCGCGGCAATGTATATGCATCACAGTTACATGGGTGGGTTGCTTGAGCATACGCTTTCCGTTGCTGAAACGTGTTTATTCTTTGGTGGGCGTTATAAATATGTGGATATGAATATTCTTTTGGCGGGTGCGTTGTTGCACGATATCGGAAAAATTTACGAGCTTTCGTCCTTGCCGCAAAATGAATACACCGACGACGGGCAAATGCTTGGTCATATTATTTTGGGTTTGGAGATGGTCACAAAGGAAATTGCGAAAATCGACGGGTTTCCGCATGAAACAGCATCGTTGATAAAGCACTGCATTATTGCACATCATGGTGAGTTTGAATTCGGTTCGCCGAAAATTCCATCAACGCCCGAGGCAATGATTCTGCATTTTGCGGATAACATAGACGCAAAGCTTACGACCTTTGCCGAGATTTATGAAAAAGACACCAGCCCGGGTTTATGGACGACGTTTCAAAAATCATTGGGACGATATATAAGAAAGCCGGGGAAAATGTAATGCAACCCAAAAAAAATTCACGGCATAAAATCGAAATAAAAGATGTCACCGCGAAGGGTTTCGGAATCGGATATATCGGCGAATTTATCATATTCGTTGACGGCGGCTTAACGGGCGACATAATTGAAACGCATATTGTAAAAGTAAAAAAGCGATACGGTTACGGAAAAATAATTCAAATAATTTCGCCGTCGCCGTTTCGGAAAGAAAGCTCCTGTCCCGTTTCGGATATTTGCGGTGGTTGTCAGTGGCAACACTGCGAATATTCGGCGCAACTCGTATTTAAAAAGCAAATCGTAAAAAGCGCGTTTGAGAAAATCGGCGGGATAAGTGACCCGCCTGTTTTTGATGTAATCGGAATGGAAAACCCCGGCAGATACCGCAATAAAGCGGTTTTTCCTGTTGTTCCGGCAAAGAACAAAGACGGCTTCGCCATCGGTATGTATGCGCCGCGAAGCCACCGCATAATCGAAGTGGAAGACTGTCAAATTCAACATATTGCGCACGTTGGTGTGCTTTCTGCGGTAAAAAAACATATGCGCCGGCATAAAATTACGGCATACGACGAAACCATTCACAAAGGCATTTTGCGTCACATAGTTGTGCGTACAAGCCTTCACACGGGCGAGGTCATGGTTGTGCTTGTTGTAAACGATAAACTGCCCGGTCGCACAGAATTAACAGACGCTTTAACCACGCTTGGCGTTTCCACAGTGTTGATTAATCGTAATAACTCAAAAGGAAATACAATTTTCGGCTATGATTTTGAAATTCTAAGCGGCGAAGGATTTATTCGTGAAAAAATCGGCGAAATAGTATATCAACTTTCCGCGCCGTCGTTTTTCCAAGTGAACCCCGTGCAAACAAAAATATTATACGAAACGGCAATCGCGCAAGCAAAACTTGACGGCACACAAATTGTCATTGACGCACACGTTGGCGTTGGCGGTGTCGCGCTTTTTGCGGCAAAACACGCAAAGTCGGTACTTGGCGTAGACATTGTGGAATCCGCAATTAAGGACGCACAAAAAAATGCCGCATTAAACGGCATTGCAAACGCAAAATTTATTTGCGGCGCGGCGGAGGACATTATTCCGGAGATAGTTCTTCGTGATGGTGTCGACGTTGTTTTCCTTGACCCGCCGCGCAAGGGCTGTGACGCAATTCTGCTTGATGCATTAATCGCTGCGAAAATTCCAAAAATAGTCTACATCTCCTGCGACCCCGCCACTCTTGCCCGTGACATAAAACATCTGATTAGCGGCGGCTTTACCTTGATCGCCGCACAACCCGTTGATATGTTTCCATTTACGGGCAAGGTGGAGTGCTGTGTTTCGCTACATCGGGCAGATATCTAGAAATCCTTGAATTATAGTAGTAATTACTAAAAGTTAGCTAAACTGAATATCATCGGCGGTGGTGGCGTTTAGCAGGTATTCAAGTTTTGTATATTTTGCGCCTATAAAAAAACAGCTGTCTTTGTTACCCAGCGATATTCTATTGGGTAACTCAACGGGTTCGCCCTCAAAGAAGCAAACCTTGTATCCCTGTTCGGGGTCATGCTTAAATTCCTTTATTACAGCATAATGCGTGATGGCGGATACAGGCTGCCCGCGATAAATAGCGATATTTTTCAAATTGTTTTCCCGTGCATTGCTAATTTTACAAGGGTACCAGCATTTAGGCTCGACTTCACCTAGGAATGTCTCCTCAAAACCTCTGCCGTTAGAGGACAGGATTACCGTATCATACTGCTCGCACCGAGACGCATCTATTAGTGCATCTACATCAATGCCATGCTCGTCCAGCAGGAAGGCACTGGCTTCCTCTATATATTTGTCAATAGCGCCTTCGATTAAGGTATTTCGGGCAAAACTCTTTGAATCGCTGATAGACGAGAATAGCCTTGTAATCATATCAATGCGCTCTAGTTTTAAGTCGTCCAGATACACGGCTACCTGTTTTTTTGTGGTCTTGTTGTTTTTAAGCAGGCCGTTGAAATAAGTAGTGTCGAATCTTTTTTGCATATACTCATCTCCTTTGATAGTAATTATATTAGAAATAATGGCCAATATCAATACCTAATGAGATATTACATGTGATATTTATTATGCGAGCAATTCGAGACATAAATAGCATCGGACGTGTGTTTGTGTCAAATCAAACATCGCAAACATATATTACATATAAAATCGAAAAATTATCCGGCGTTTACCCGAGATAAGTGTGGAGAGATTGTGATGAAAAGTCTTGGTTATAAATTAACGCTTGCCGTTATTTGCGGGCTGTTATTAAGCATTATAATAACGGTCGGCATTTCTGTTTTTATTTCAAGCAATGTAATTACTGACGGAGTTCTTAATAAAATTGAACTAAATACAGAGAGCGAAGCAAATAATCTTAACAGTTGGTTAAGCGCGCACCAAGCGAATATGTCTACCCTTGCAAATGTACTTTCCGCGTTTGAGGAACTCGACAAAGATGTGATTCAGCCTATTTTAAGCAGCATAATGAATGATAACGAATCATATCTCGACGTTTTCATGGGATTGCCGGATAATACAGCTTTTATGGGTAGTGGAGTTGCCGTTGAGGAATTATACGACTGGTGGAGGGCTACCGAACGCGGATGGTATCAGATAGCTTTAACCGATATTACACAAACGCATATTACACCTCCGTATGTTGATTCGCTGACCGGAGAGCTGTGTTTAACAGTTTCCCGCGCGGTCATACATGACGGGAGGGTTATGGGCGTGGTTGGTGCCGATATTCTTTTGAATGATATGAGGAAAATGGTTGAAGCGATAACTTTTAACGGCACCGGATATACTATGCTTGTAGATGCGAACGGCGATGTTTTATTGCATCCGGGCGAATTTTCTCCTACCGCGAGCGGTGAATTTTTCAATATGAGAACAATGGCGAACGGTATTTATGCCAGCCTTTGGTCTCATATTAACAGGTCAACCGAAACATTATTGGCAACGGATTCCGCCGGCGTTGAAAAATATTATACATCAAGTTTGATTTATTCCACGGATTGGCATCTTGTAGGCATTTTGAAAAAAAGCGTTACAACACAGCCGATAATCGGCCTTCTTACGCTTGTTATTCCTATAACTGTTGTGATTATTGCTTTTGTCGCCATTTTTATTTATTTGATTGTTTCTCATTTAGTAAGTAAACCTCTCAAACAATTGACATCCATTGCCGAAAACGTGGCAAACGGCAATTTAAACGTAAATATTGACACTAGCGCGACAGATGAAACGGGAGAATTGGCAAGAAGTTTCGTAGGTATGGCGGCTGTAATAAATTCTCTTGTTAGGGAAATTAACGATTTGGGGCGCGTTGTTCAGGTTGATGGTGATATAGATGCGAGGCTGGATACATCACATTTCAGCAATTCATATTTGGAAGTAGTAAAAAGTGTAAATAATATTATCGACGGGCTTATAAATGAAGTCATCGGTTTAATGTTGTGTCTTTCAAAATTCGGTGACGGCGAATTTGACGCGGATATTCCAAAACATCCCGGTAAAAAAATTGTTATGAATCAAACGCTTGACCGTTTGCGGAACAATCTTAAAACAATAGACAAAGACGTAAAATCATTGGTACTTGGCGCGATTGAAGGGGATTTGTCACACCGTGTTGACGCAAGCGGCTACAAAGGTGATTGGGCGGATATGATGAATGATTTAAATCTTTTAATGGAAGCTGTTATTACACCGATTAACGAGGCATCCAAAGTGTTGTCGTATGTATCGGAAGGAAATTTCAACCATACGATGAGCGGAAATTACAAGGGCAGTTTCCTTACAATAAAAGAATCCATAAATTCCACGGTGAAAAACATCGCTTCATATATAAATGAAATTTCAAAAATACTCGGTGCTTTAGCTGATGATGATTTAAATCAAGATATAAAACGTGAGTATGTAGGAAAATTCCAAGAAATTAAAATTACGCTGTTAAATATTATTGAAAAATTTAATAATGTGATTTCAAGTTTTTCAACCGCGTCCGACCAAGTTGCGTCTGGTGCAAAATTGATTTCCGAAAGTAGTATGGGTCTTGCGACCGGTGCAACCCAACAGGCTGCATCCGTGGAAGAGCTTAGCGCGACAATTGCGAATATAAACGAAAATACCGTTCAAAATGCCGAAAGCGCAAAAGAAGCAAATGACTTATCAATAAGTTTAAAAAATTTTGCTGAAAAAGGTAACAAAGACATGGAGAATATGCTTGATTCCATGAATGAAATAAAAGAATCATCGGATAAAATATCAAAAATAATCAAAGTGATTGAGGATATTGCATTCCAGACGAATTTGCTAGCGCTTAACGCCGCCGTCGAAGCCGCCCGTGCGGGCGAACACGGCAAAGGCTTCGCGGTAGTTGCCGAAGAAGTAAGAAGCCTTGCCGGCAGAACACAGGTGTCCGCAAAGGAAACAGCGGAATTGATTGAAGAAGCAATCAACAGGATAAACAGCGGCACGAAAATCGCCAATCAAACAGATGACGCACTTAAATCAATTGTAAACGGAACGGCGGATGTAGCCGATATTATTTCAAATATATCAAAATCCTCAGATGAACAAGCTCTTTCTATCGGTCAGGTTATGATAGGCATTAATCAGATTACAGACGTTGTGCAAAATAATTCGGCTGTTTCCGAAGAATCGGCATCAGCCGCACAGGAATTGGCAAGTCAATCGGATGTTCTCAGAGGAATGACAAGTGTATTTAATTTGAAAAAATGAGTATAGCCTTTTTTCTATCTGTTTGGTAAACTCAGTCATGCAATACGGAGTTAACAACATCACCAAGAGTGATAGAATGGGGTCGAAGTGGAAAAAAGAGGTTTTTTCAAGCGCAGCATCACAAGCAAATTTATTGTTTCGGTGCTGCTTATTATTGTGGTTATGATTACCGCTATGATTTTACTTACGTCGATACTGTTGACACGTACATTCGATAGTAATATAAAATATGAAACCGAAGATTCGGCAACCTTTCTCTCCCACAATGTCAGAACATTTATGAACGGTGCATTTCAAATTAGTTCCGAGGTAGCGGCTAATTCGGATATACGTTCAATGGAAGAAGAGCAGTCTTAAAGATGGAATCTCAAAAATCGGGCGCAGGCCGCTTACATTCAATGCTTTGTGGTGTTTTCACAAGGCATTTTATTTTAGTTTTATTAGTAAATACCTCGTGAGCAATTCACTATATGCTCCTTCTTGTACAGCTTTCCAATGTCATTTACAATTCTTGTGTTTTCTTCAAGTACAACGGCATACACAAGAAAATCATTCCACAAGACAATCTTTTCTTTTTCTGCTTCGCTTAGGACGCTGAACTCATTGATAAACCGTTTAAGTCCTGCGATTTTTTCTGCCAACTCGTCTCCCTGCGGGGTTCTGAGAAATTGTTCATTGCGCAGTGAATCATTCGCACGACCCAAAAATTTTGAAAATAAAAATACCGGAATTATCACTATCATGTTGGTGCAAAACATCATTCCGTTTAAATATATTGCGCCCGATGTTAAATCTTTGACATTTGTTTGACTGATTATTTCTTCGAAACTGAAAAATATTTCGCCTAACGACGACAGGTTATTTACGCAAAAAACAGCTCCCATCATAAAGAGCATCATCAAAAAAAGCGCAGGCAAACAACCCACGCAACCGGAAAATAAATCTGCGTGTGTGTCGCCGTGGTATACGTAATCTTTTACGAAACCTTTTTCTTTTGCTTCGAGAAAACGGTTGCTCTTCCAATTTTTCACCCATGTCGGATTTATTCCGCCATTTTTAAGTATGTGAAGTAATTCGCTTTCGCCCTTATCCAAACTTAATTCTTGATTTGAAAAAACCATGCGGTTTCCCGCGAAGTCTATAACTTTTTTGTCGCACAAACGTAAGATGGTTGCGGTGATATCCTTGCGGTCGTCGATTTTCAAATTCATCAGAATGCTCATGTCGGCGGGGGTTACGCCTTTCAGGAAATCACGATAATACACAATGCCCTGACTGCTTCTGAATGTCGATTTTTCGCGCAATGTTTTTACGCGCCCTTTTTGTATACCGGAATAAATAACTATACCTATGATGAAAATTCCAAGGAAGCATTGCGAAAATGCAATCGCCTCCAATAAAAGCAAACGGACAACTTCCGGTGAAGTTCTGCTCATTGTGCCTCCGACATTCGCGGTTGCGGAGAAAATAAAATAAAAACCACAAACCGCTACGGCGAAAACGATTAATGCCACCATAATGGTTTTTATGATTTTTTGTTTGATGCGTATTTCTTCTTTTGTTTTTATTCGTTGTTTTTTTGTTTTGCGTAAATATTCAGCCTGCGCTTTGGCTGCTTCCTTTTTAGCCTTGTAAGCCTCTGGGTTTTCTCGTTTTTCAATTTTTTTGAATTTATTTCTGCCCATTAAAACGCAAATAAGAAAATAGCCTATAAGCACTAAACCCAAGGCAAATAAAATTCCAAATTCTCTTAGTCCGAGTGTTTCCGCTTGTGCCGTTAAAATCATCATCAGAATTTCACCTGCACGGCTGCTCTTTCGCTTGCGTCTGCTTCGAAAAATGCTTCCGCTTTGAAACCAAACATCGCCGCGAAAATATTTCCGGGGAACAGCGTGATTTTATCTTTGTAAATAAGTACAGTATCGTTGTAAAACTGACGCGCGTACGCGATTTTACTTTCGGTTTCGCCCAACGAATTTTGTAATTGCATAAAATTTGTGTTCGCTTTTAATGTTGGGTATGCTTCGCTTAACGCAAAAATCCTCCCCAATGCGCTTGTAAGTTCCGCGTTTGCTTGCATAGCTTCTTTCGGATTACCCGCGCCCACCATTTTACTTCTTGCGGCGGCGACACGGTCGATAACATCGTTTTCGTGTTTTACATATCCTTTCACGCTCTCGATAAGATTCGGAATTAAATCCGCGCGTCTTTTTAACTGGACATCTATTTGCGCCCATTGCGTTTTTACGCGATTCCTTGCCCGCACAAAACCGTTGTAAGTTTTAATCAGGAATCCGATTAAAAATGCAATTACAATAACTATCCCGATAAAAATAAATGTAGTTTCCATAAAAATCCCCCTAATTTATAAATTTTGTAAATTTAGTACAGAAACAGTATCAGTTAAATTAAAAAATATTGCAACCGCGTTTTGTCCTCCGCGAACTGTTTTGTATTCGTCTCTGCTAACGCGAAACGCCCTGTTGCCCGACATCACGCAGAAGCAATTTCTATTGGAAGTGGTGTCACGCTGCTTACCGGTAACGGGCAGTTCGTATGCAGTGAACTGTCTTAGCTTTAACATATTAACAACTCTGTTATTTTTTCTGATGTATATTTCTCTGAAATATCCTAAAACGCATAAAAGCGCAAGTCCTGCGCCGACAATAGGAAACGAAATATCTGTGCTCACTTTTATCTCCAATATAATGCAAATGACAAATATTACAACTCCAAACACCAAATAAATATAATCCTCGTCTTTGGGCTTTTTCAAATATTCAATCATCGCCAAAACATCGCCGTCACTTAGGGTTAACGGCTTGCAATTTTCCGGAAGCCATTCTCTGTGGGGTTTCCCTGCTAATCCTCTAATGACGTTTTTTATTTTTTCTCCGAATAAAGGCATATATTTTCTCCTCGTATAAATGTGTTCATGAAATTACATCGCATTTCGCGCCGAGCGTGAGTTCCCGCTCGGCGCAGCGATTATAGGAAGGAGAGAATCGTTATTGAATGCGCGGTGTGCCGATTATAACATAGGCGGCACCTCTGTCGCTGTCTGCTTCGATGAACAGAGATTGTACGCCTGTTAAATTAACGGAAAACGGAACAGCGTCAACGTTTCGCTCAAGTGAAATTTCTGTTAATAAAACTCCGTCGCCAAAGAATTTTAAACTTCCCATTGTATCGAAGCTAGCCGCTATGCCTGTGGCGGTAAAACCTGCGTAGCCTGTAAGCAAAGTATACTGCCCGTTTAATGTGTAGGTTAGGTTAAAGTCATTGCGACTACCGACTCCCCTTAGCGAATTAGGGAAATGTCTATTGTTAATTGTATAGTTTTCGCCTTGATGCTGCTGTGGGTTTCTCAATCCGAGATGGCTTGTGGGTTCGGGGAATACATCAACCAGCAGACGCGACTGTTGTACAACCGGCGGCGGTGTGGGTATCGGCTGTTGCGGGGGCGGGGGCGGAATTACAATACCGCTAGGCGTGTTCAAATGTACAATCGCGTTTGTCGCGTCCCAGTTAACGTCTCTGCCGAAGGCTTCACCTACAGCTCTAACAGGTAAGTACGTTGTTCCTTCAAAAACAAAAGGCTCGACTCTGTTGCCCGCGCCATCGCGTGGGATTACTTCGTTTCCGTCCATAAAAATTCTGATATTGCGGAAGGTAACGTCAATGCTTCGTGTTGTCGCGCTCGCTAATACTCCGATTGTCGGGAGCAACAACGCAATCGTCAAAACTCCCAAAATAAATCCTTTTGCTGTTTGTTTGTTCATGTTCACATCTCCTTTTTATTTTTGAAAAGTCTACCATACAAAAACGTGCTTGTAATAAAAACGCGCCAAACGTCGGAAGTATGCGCCAAACGTAACGATGACGTTCGGCGCATACGTTTAGCGCGAAATATACAAATTTTTTCGTAATGTGCTATTATTGTGCATGAGGTGAATGAAAAATGTTTTTTGTTTTTATTTATGAAGAAAACGAACATCGAAAACATTTACTTACCGAGTGTGTTCGTGAATATATAATCGTGACAGAATCGGATATGGAAATCGCCATCTCGACGGGCAATTCTTCCGAAATAATTGCCGCGATTCAACTACATAGAGCGAGAGGACTTTACTTTTTGTCGTCGTCGGAGCAAGGTGCAAAGGCGGCGGCAATCATCAGCCAGTACGACACAAACGGCGCGATAATAGGCATCGGACACGGTGCTTGGCATAGCGAAAAAAAATCGGGCACAATCGAAACGGAATCGGACGAAAGATTATTCCGTAAAAATGTTTATGCTTTTTTGAAAAAAAATTATGAAAATTATATTTCCGACGAAAATTTGTACCGTTTCAAAACACGCGGAAATGGACACAGTTCCTGTGCATACGATGAAATTCTTTTTTTTGAAACAGACCCCACAAACTCCAGATGGATTATATTGCACACTAAAATAAAAAAATATACTTTGGTCGGAACTCTTAATAATATTTCGCAAGAATTGGGCGATTCATTTTTTCGTTGTCATAAATCTTTTGTGATTAACCTTGATAATATTCCCGAAGAAGAATTATCCGGTATCGAAAGGAACAAAGGAATCATCGTAATGCAGGAAGGCGCGGAGTGTCATGTTTCGGTGCGCAAAAGCCGGGAACTTTTAAAAAAATTGTCTGTATCCAGCGTACAGCAACGTCCTGTAAGTGAGCTCTTTCCCATATTGCCTTTTTTAGACACCGAAAAAAAATCGTTTTTTATTCCGATTATCGGAGTGTTTTTTTTAATATGTATTGTGCTGGCATTTACAACAGGATTTCTATTGAATAGAAATGAAAACAGAAACGAAAATACACCCGAAATAACACCAGAAATATCAGAACCCGAAAATACATCCGCGATAAACATACCTATGTCGGCGGCAAGCATTCGCATACCTGCAAATGAAGCGATGTATCTTTCGCTTGAAACCACACAAAGCAGTGTAATCATCGAACCCCATCAGGGAGATTATATCCGCATACAAAGCACAAGCGAAAATCTTCCGCCATACACACTCGCAAATAATAATTTGCAAATAACTGACACTGACGCGAGTGTAATTATAATTTCAATTCCCCAAAACACAGAGCCTATTTTCAATACAATTCATGTACGTATGGAAAACGGAAACATACAAATTCGCGGAGCTTCCGCATTGGCAACACAGGAACTGGAAATGTCGGTTATGTTCGGTAGTATAATTATTTCAAATATTTCCGCAACAAAACGCTTGGATTTACAAACCCATCACGGAAATATTTATCTTGAAAATGTTAATGCCCCGCCGGATAATTTTATTTATAACGCGAACCGTGGCTACATTATTACCCGGTAAAAATTGAGACATGGTATGCGAGTTTTTATTGCACGGAAGTTTCGGCAATTACTTTAATTTACGCTCTTCTGTTTCCCATCCTTTTAAGAAATATGCAGGCATTTGGATTTTTTCAATAAAATCAATAAATCGCTTCTGACACAAATAAGCGTGAAAATCCGCCGTTTCTTGTCCTTGCGTAAAATTGAATGTCATTCCGAAAGCTTCAATGCCCTTTTTCATAATTTCACCCACCGATTGAAACGTTTATAGATAGGATGCCATTTTCCATATTCTTTGGGTAGCTTCCTCCATTTGCCACCATTTTCACAGACATACAGTACTGTGTTTATGAACGTTATGGTTTCCGTTGACACATTTCCTCTCGGTACTGGTAGCAGATGCTTGATTTTTTCGTATTGCTCTACA
>Ga0131853_10000227_pt1 | contig 101247 bp, 86 predicted proteins | sample TergutLab28metaG_FD_92764 | JGI IMG/M metagenome (GOLD analysis project Ga0131853, IMG submission 92764) | Labiotermes labralis P1 segment gut microbial communities from Petit-Saut dam, French Guiana - Lab288 P1 (version 2) (version 2) | ecosystem: Host-associated > Arthropoda: Insects >...
CGCGTTTTTACTGCCGATGGCGGCTTTCATGGTGCTTCCCATTATATTTATTTTTAATCATGCCCTCAAACCCATGGACGAATTATTTCTGTGGCCTCCTACCTTTTTAGTAAGACGGCCTACATTACAAAATTTTAGCAACCTGTTGAATACCGCAACCGGAGCCCATATTCCCGCGTCACGCTACATGTTTAACACCTTGGTTGTTACATTTTTTGCGATTATGATTACTTTGGCACTTAGTGTGGCGGCAGGGTATGCCCTTAGTAAGAAGGATTTTAGGATGAAAAAAATCCTCTTTGAAATAAATACACTTGCGCTTATGTTTGTGCCTATTGCCGTTGCTGTGCCTAGGTATCTGGTAATGGTTAATTTAGGGCTTATAGATACTTTCGCGGTAAATATCCTGCCTTTGGTTGTAACACCTGTAGGCGTGTTTTTGATAAAACAATTTGTTGATACAAATGTACCGGATTCTCTTGTTGAAGCTGCCCGTATAGACGGTGCTACAGATTTATATATATTATGGAAAATTGTTGTACCACTTGCGGCACCCGCTTTGGCTACTGTATCTATCTTAGTGTTTCAATCGGCATGGTCTTATACAGAGGCTTCGGTATTATTTATCAACAATGAGTCTTACAGGACATTTGCCTATTTTATCTCGACATTTGTTGTATCTGGTGGGGGTATGCGGGTCGCTACAGCTGGTATGGCTGCCGCTTCTACGCTTATCATGTTTATACCCAACTTGGTAATTTTCATATTTATGCAAAGCCGGATTATGAATACAATGGCTCATTCGGGGATTAAGTAGGGTAGTTTTTGATACTCGGAATAAACCTTTTTCGGTTTTGATACTTTGGTCAAAGGCGATGACAGTTGTAGTACAGTAAGGGAGGCTTGTTATGAAACGCGTATTCCTTGTTTTCTTAGCATTAATCATGCTTTTTAGCACTGTAACCGCTTATGCATCGGTCGGTTCAGATTTCTTATTCCGCACCTATATTCAGATACCAGGTGGAAGGCTAGTGCAAACAATTGACGCATTCAGACCTTTGCATAATATCAATTTGGATGTACACAACCCGGAAGATTTCTTTATTTGCCGGGAGACATATACGTTTTTTATTGCCGATACAGGGAATGGCCGTATTGTACAGTTTTACGTCGAAAGTGGTGAAACCCGGTATATTGGCGAAGGAGAACTTTCTCAGCCCTTTGGGGTAGCTGTTGACGCAACACGGATTTATGTCGCGGACGCCGGCCTTAATGAGGTTGTGGTTTTTAACCGCCATACAGGGGCAGTTGAACTTCGAATTTCAAGGCCCACAGCCCTAATATTTGGGCAGACTACAGGCTTCACACCCCGTAAAATAGGGTCCGACGCTAGGGGCAGTATTTATGTTGTATCAGACAATAGCCCCAACGGCGTAATGCAATTTAACGCGAACGGCGAATTTTTAGGATTTTTGGGTGAAAACTGGGCTTCATTAGGGTGGATATCCACTTTACAGCGTATTTTTTATACAGAGACCCAGCGGGACCAATTAATAGATGTACGCCCGCCATCGCCAACTAATCTGACCATAAACCGGGATGGACTACTTCTAACCGCAACAACAGGCATGGGCGACACAGGTATCAAGAAGTTTTCAACCGCGGGTTCGTTGCTTCTAAACCTGCCAAATCCATGGTATATGGATATAGTAACCGATTCCAGAAATAACATGTTTATACTTCACCAAGCCGGCTTAATAGAAATCTTTGATATGCATGGTGACTTTTTATTTTATTTTAATACCAGCAGTATGTTCTTCGAAATGGACGGCGTGACCCGCAATCCTGTAGCAATTGATGTAGGGCCAACAGGGACAATTTACCTTTTGGACAGGGATTTGGCCGCCATTACCCGTTATCAACCTACGGAGTTTGGCAACTTAGTTTTGGATGCTTCATATTATTTTGCACAGGGCATGTTCCTTGAAGGCGAAAGCTTATGGCAGGAAGTGTTGGAGGTAAGCGCAACGTTTAACATGGCTCATGCCGCACTGGGTTTTGCTAATTTCAGGCAAGATAACTTTGAGGATGCACTTGAATTATTTCGCCAAAGCTATGCGGTTATTGGCTACTCAAGAGTAACATGGCATTTACGAAATGAGTGGCTGCTTAATAATCTTCAGTATGTACTTCTTATATTAGTTATTTTAGTGCTGGCAAACAATGCGTTAAAATGGTTTCTACGCCGCAAAAAACTTATGCATCCATTTCGTGTATTTGGTGGGAAAATAGCTAATGCATCTCCGCCTTGGTTAAGGCGCTTGGGGCGGGAGATGAAAGGCGCATTATATTTCTGCCGCCATCCTATGGACGGGGTTTATGAAATTAAGCATAACAATATGGTAGGTTTTAAAACGGCTACGCTAATTTATGCGGTGTATCTTTTTATATTTGTCCTAAATACCCAAATCACAAGCTTCACGTTTACTTTTTTTATATATTTCAGCTTCACCCCATTACCGCTGATAATTGTCGCGGCGTCTATTCCTATTATTCTTGGCATTATTACCAGCTTCCTTGTTAGTGATATTAACGAGGGCGAGGCTACGTTCCGGCAAGTTTATATTATTGTCGCGTGTGCCATGATACCGTTTACTCTTTTATCTTTTAGCCGGGCAGTAATTTCTAATGTACTGACCCTTTATGAATTGTTTATCTTCCAGATGCTGCTATATGTAGGGATAGGGTGGACACTATTTCTTATTCTTGCAGGCCTTAAAGAAGCTTATAACTATAATGTGCGGGGTATAGCAAAAAATGTTGCGCTTTCCCTTTTTGCCAGTGCTTGCTTTATTGTAGTTGCGGCTGTAGCAGCTATGCTTGTTACACAAGAACTTGAGTTTTTACGGATTTTGATGGGGGAGGTAGCTTTCCGTGTCCAATCGTAGGCTTAAATCAATCTTAGAATTTTTCAAAAGATTTCTTTTATTGCGCTTGTTGCCCTTAGGGTTAGTTTTGTTGGCCATTTACGGTGTTGTCAGATGGTCCGAAAGGGAGCGGCCTGCTGATACACCGGCTTTGGCTACTTATGACCTTGATACGCTAATTTCACGGTTTGCCTCTAAAAGTGGCCCTGATATTGCCGTTATATCCAATGACTACATGACTGTAACACTAAACAGCCAAAACATGGCTTTGTCTATTAAAAACAATGCGACCGGGTTTCTATGGACTCATGAGGCTGAATATGACGATATGAACCCAATATGGCAGCGCTTTGCTGCATCAGGCATTACAATTGATACACATTTCGACAGCTCATTTAACCGGCAGTTTTCGTTTGAAGACCGTGGGATACTGTCATATAGCGGAAACGACACTATAATCGCGGATGTTTTTTTCGAAGAAGCGGGGATTGCCCTTCAGGTGGAATACCGGCTTAGCGGTGACACTTTATCTGTTACTGTTTTGTATGATTCTATTATAGAAGCCCGCCATGCATTCGAACTGCAGACAATCACATTACACCCTTTCCTTGGTGCAAGCCGTGGTATAAATGACGGGTTTATCTTTGTACCCGACGGTGTTGGGGCGATTATTGATTTGAGCTACATGACGCGTGCCAGACAGCCTTATAGCGCGATAGTATTTGGCAGTGATTTAGGGTTTTATGGCAACGCGTTAAATACACGAGTGAGCGATATGCGCCCGCCGCATACAGTACGGGTTCCTGTTTTTGGAATAGGCTACAACGGGCAAGGCGGCAACGCGCTTATGAGCGTTATCACATCAGGGGCAGAGCATTCCGAGATGTCTGCCCACGCGGCAGGAATCATAACCCCGTATAACTGGGCTAATGCAACATTCAGATACCGCAACTTGCATAATATGGCCTTGCTTGCAACCGGCGCACAGATGAATCAAGCCATACCAAATATGATAGATGTTCAGCTTGATTTTGTAGTGCTTAGCGGCGATGACGCAAGATATGACGGAATGGCCCGCCGCTTACAGCAGATGTATGTAGAGCAGGGCATACTTGAGCCCCTTGGTTCACCTCATGGTGATATGTTTGCTACTTTTCTTGTTGCGGACAACGTGCCGGCCCTTATAGGCCGCCGTACTGTAGAGATGACCACTCCACAGCAAATTGGGGATATAGCCGCATCATTACAATCTCTTGCGCCATATGGTTTACGTATGGAAGTAATCGGATATCAAAGCGGTGGGTTAACCGGCCAATCGCCTCGTTTAACCGGAATGGTAGGCCGTAACGCGGATTGGCGGGAACTTATAAACAGTATTGGTCAACAGGATTATATTTTCTTCCGGCGCGATTATACACGGGTTTACAATGGCGCTTCCGGGGTACGGAGGTGGAATCTGGCACAAAACATCTCTGAAGAAGTTATGGGTATGCACAACGACCAAGGGCGGGCATTAAATATGGGTGGCCCAAATTTTAATGATTTCAATTATTTTCAGTTTTTAAACCCCGGCATATCCCGCCAAATTTTTGAAAGTGATTTGAACCGCTTTGGCCGTTTGAATATAGAGGGTATATCTTTTGACACAATGGCACAGATGCTTAACTCCATCCACGGGCGGCACAGGCATACCCGCAGCGAAATGATTGAATTTTACCGGGATCTGCTTATGTACGGGGCATCCCATGGGATGAACTACGCTTTTCACAATCCAAATTTGTTTTTATGGGATATCAGCCCGGTTATGACCGATATGCCTATATCCACATCAGGCTTTACAATACTAAGCTACGCAGTGCCGTTTACTCCTATACTACTTTCCGGTCATGCGGAGTTATTTGCCCCTAACGCCAATTTCCAAACATCTACGCATGATTATTTCTTACGCCTTGTAGAATTTGGTATGCGTCCGTCGTATCTTTTGACTTGGGAGTGCCCGACTTTGCTAACCCGTGCAGATACGAGCTGGATTCATTCGTCGCAGTGGCAGGTTTGGCAGAGCCAAATAGAAGAAGGTGCCGCGTTTATGGCAGAAGCTATAGAGGCCACTAGAGGCGCGGTATTTACCGGCCATAGGCGTATCTGCATTGGGATATATGAGTCAGTTTTTAGTAATGGTGTCAGGATTACTGTTAATTACACCGGCTCACCTTTTACCACCGATGAAGGTAAATTGGTCCCGGCACGTCAATATATAGTGAGGTAGCCCTATGACAGCAAAAGTGAAAAAAAGAAAGCCCCTTATGACAATGAGGCGCAGGCATATTTTTACGGGCATGATATTTGTATTGCCTTGGGTTGCCGGGTTTTTGATATTTACGCTATATCCTATGTATGACACGTTGGTGATGAGTTTCCAGCGGGTTAGAGTAACCGGGTTTGGTATGTTTCGTGATTGGGTAGGTATTGAAAATTACCGCAATATTTTTGTCCAAGATACAGATTTTATTGCCGCCCTCACCGCCTATTTGCAGGAAACATTGCTATTTGTTCCGCTTATTTTGGTATTTTCATTAATAATCGCGATGCTTTTAAATCTGCCCGGGCGGTTTAGAGGTGTTTTTAGAACTATCTTCTTTTTACCTGTAGTTATATCCAGCGGGCCTGTGCTTATGTTGCTTGCGGACCAAGGAGCCCTTCATTTGCCGGGCAACTACACTGTGCTGGCAGCCTTGTACTTCTCTGGCATTTTCCCGTCTTCTGTAATGTACTGGATTATATTTTTAGTGCTTTCATTCACTCTAATTTTATGGCATTCGGGTTTACAAATACTAATTTTCTTGGCGGCGTTGCAAAAGCAGGATAACGCCCTTATAGAAGCAGCCCAAATTGATGGGGCTTCACGATGGGTAATATTTTGGCGGCTTACGCTGGTGTCTCTTAATCCAATGATTGTGGTAAACGCTCTTTTTACCGTTGTAATGCTTTCAGTTTTTGATACTAATCCAATCATAACTAAAATAACTACAGATATGTTCAATCCTGTTTTTGGATATGGTTACGCCGCAGCGCTTACTTGGATATATTTCCTTATACTTGTTGTAATAGTGTTGGTGGCTGTGATGTTAACCCGTCGCAGGCCGGACAAGTAGTATGAAATGTCCGCAAAGCGGATTTTCATACCATCCGATATTTTCCGCCGCCATCGGCGGCATGAATTAGTTTACGGGGGTTAATATGAAGATAAAGATGATTAGCCTTACTAAGATAAGGCGTACTTTACCTATTAAGGTAGTGCAATATTTTTTTCTTATTAGTTTTGGGTTTGTTTATCTTTACCCCATTGTATTTATGCTGGGCTACAGTTTTATGGATGAGGCAGCACTTCGTAACCAGATGGTTTTTTATATCCCGGTCCGTTTAGATTTTTCTAATTACAGGTCGGCAATTTTTGTAATGGATTACTGGCAGTCTTTGTTTACAAGCTTTTATGTCTCGTTATTGCCAACAATTGCTTCCGCGATTATTGCGTGTGCTACCGCATACGGTCTTGCCCGGTTCACCTTCCCGGGCAGACGCTTAGTTTTGGCTTTAATTATAGCTACGTTTATAATACCGCCGGTGGTTACGATGCTTCCCCAGTTTATTCTATTTCAGGAATTAGGTCTAATTGGAACACCATTTGCGTTTATACTTCCGGCTTCATTGGGCCAAGGGATAAGAAGTTCTATACTAATTTTGGTGTTTTATCAAGTCTTGTCATCTATTCCACCCTCTTTAGATGAAGCGGCAAGGATTGACGGCGCAGGTGCTATCAAGCTTTTTATTCTTATTGCTGTGCCTTTAGCGGCATCCGGCTTTGTTATCGCTTTCCTATTTTCGTTTATATGGTATTGGAATGAAACCACAATGACTACATTGTATATGGGTACTGCGTTAACTACTTTGCCCATGCAGCTTGCGCGGTTTGGGCAAGTGTTTAACAGGATTCACGGCCAAGTTGGAGACGATGCAAGAACCGTAGACCAAGCCATTTATATGGCCGGGACGATGTTAAACATATTGCCGCTTTTGATTTTCTACTTCTTTACACAAAAGCAGTTTGTGCAAAGCGTGGAGCGTAGCGGTATTACAGGCGAATAAATAAATTTATAAGGAGACACAAATGAAAAAGTTTGAGAAAGTAAAAATCTCCATCATAGGAGCGGGCAGCGTATCGTTTTGCCCTTGCACAATCAATGATATTTTGTTAAGCGATGTACTGGCGGAAATGCCTGTAGAGATTGCGTTAATGGACATCCGCGAAGAGGCATTGGCCCCTGCTGTCAAATACGCCGAAGAATCTGCGGCGCATCTAAAACGCACCCCCAAGATTACCTCCACAACATCGCTTGAGGAATCACTTGACGGGGCCGATTTTGTTATTACCGCTATCGAGATTAACCGTAATTATTACTGGTCACAAGATTGGCATATTTTCCGCAAATACGGTTTTAGACATGTGTTTGGCGAAAACGGCGGGCCGGGCAGTATGTTCCATACACTGCGTAACATCCCTCCCCTACTTCACATAGCTAAAACTATGGAGCGTATGTGTCCGGACGCGTGGCTGTTAAACTTCACAAACCCAGAAGCAAAGCTGGTTGAAACACTTTTGAAGCTTACAAAAATCAAGACCGTAGGGCTGTGCCACGGTACAAATATGGGCATAGAGCAGCTTGCCGATGTTTTGGAAATGGATGAAGACGATATTCTGGTAGACGCATGCGGGCTTAACCATTTTGGGTGGTTCCAAAAAATCACAGATAAAAACGGCAAGGATTTATATCCAGAGTTAAAAGACCGCGATAAGCGCATGAACTGGGTAACAAACTGGGACGGTTGGGCGCTTTCACGCATAATGCTTCGCACATATGGGCTATTGCCATACCCAGGTACCAGTCACATAGGTGAGTATATCGCATGGAGTGAAGAATTTGCGCCATATGCCCACAGCATGTATTTTTACGACCCGGCAAGCGAAGACCCATGGGCGCGCAAAGTAGCCCCCCACTCCGAATTTTCTTTTGATGAGTGGGGAAAAAAGCCACCCCGCTATCCAGAAAAAGGTATGACTTTTGAAGATATGGACTTTAACCCGGCGTTTAAGTTCCACCCCAGCCAAGTGGAGCCTTCCGGCGAAGTATCGTTGGATATAATTGAGGCAATTGTTACCGGTAAGCGGGCCGAGATTGTATCTGTTAACATGATGAATAATGGGCTGGTGCCTAACTTACCTGCCGATATGGTAATAGAAATATCATCTTACGCCGACGCTAATGGCATACATGGCCGCCAAATGCAGCCCCTGCCTGAGGCAATTGCTGCTATGATAAGGACGCAGGCCAGCATACACCAACTGATTATTGACGCTTACACAGAAGAGTCCCGAAATAAACTACTACAGGCTGTGCTACTAGACCCAACGGTATCAACATACTATAACGCGGTATGTGCCATTAATGAGATGTGCGATTTACAAAAGGAGATTTTGCCGCCGCTTAAGTGGTAGAGAATGCGGGCCTGATTTGTCCGTTAACGCAAAAGCACCACCTAAACACGATTTGCAAACGATTCGTGTTTAGGTGGTGCATCTGATTAATAATAGATATTCATCTCCCAAATTCATTTTATCCATATGATAGCGGAATGAAAAAATAACTGCTCGGCTATTTCTGTCTTTTGAGAATTAGCGGCGTCATATCATTTAAGATACACAGCCGTTTATGAATACTTGACAGACATAATTCAGATTTACTGCCTGCATAGCATTGGCTTCTGTGAATACGGTTTCTTAAAAATCAAGCAATTCAAGTAAACTTTTGTTTGGCATATCCACCTAAGTTCACCTCATATACTTGCCTATAAGCTTGTAATGCGAATTCAATAAAAACAGTTTTGCCCGAGTTGAAGCTGCGAACATTTCTGCACAGTTTCAGCAGCCGGCAAGACTGATTCTGACTTAATTCGCAAGTGAGGTGGGAACTATCAGCAGAAAAGTATTAACAGGTGCATTGACCCTTACCGCTGCCGGGGTAGCAACACGGATTTTGGGATTTGTATACCGCATTTATATGTCCAACCTTATGGGCGCAGAGGGTATGGGGCTTTACCAGCTGATAATGCCGGTATATGCCTTGGCGTGGAGTATATCTTGTGCAGGATTTAATACCACTGTTTCCAAGCTTACAGCCCAAGAGCGGGCCAAAGGTGAGTATGGGAACATGGGCCGGGTGCTTAAACAGTCTGTGGTTATAACTACACTATTAGGCGCAGGGCTTACGCTAGCGCTTTGGTTTGGTGCAGGATTTCTGGCAGAGTATTTTTTTAATGACCCGCGTACATATTTACCTTTGAAAATTTTGGCGCTAGCCTTCCCGTTTATGGCGGCAGGAACTTGTATGCGCGGGTACTTTATTGGCTTGCAGGAGACAAAAATCCCTGCCGCCAACCAAGTGCTAGAGCAAGTTGTACGCATGGTAGTTATTTATCTTATCGCTGCCCGCTTTGTTCCGCGCGGGCTTACATATGCCGCTGTGGCAGCAGTTGTTGCCATTGTGGCAGAAGAAGTTTTTTCGTTCTTTTTTGTGTTTGTATCTTACAAAGTGCATAAAAAAAGGAGGCGCTTTTTTAAGCGTCCCGTGCTGTCTTCTGGGCAGGCATTTGTTTTGATTATGTCCATGGCTTTACCGCTTACCGGAAACCGGGTCACAGGCTCACTTCTTTCCGCATGGGAAAACGTGCTTATCCCTTCGCGGCTGCAATTATACGGCCTTTCCGCTACCGACGCTATCAGTGAGTTTGGGCGCATTACAGGTATGGCAATGCCGCTTATTTTCTTCCCAACTGCCGTGCTTACGGCCTTGAGTGTGACGCTGGTCCCCGCTGTTAGTGAGGCCGCTGCCGCAGGCAGGCTTGACCGCATTACGGGGGCTACATCCAAGGCTATGTTATTTGCTTCCATTACCGGGATGGGGGCGGCAGCGCTGTTTTTCTTTTTTGGACACGAACTTGGGATGGCCATCTACAACCAGCCTATCGGGTTTATGTTGCAACTTTTAGGGATTATGTGTCCATTCATTTATATGCAAATTATTTTGTCGGGGGTGCTTAACGGGCTGGGGTGCCAGATGTTTATTTTCCGTAATAGCATCATCTCTTCGGCTATAAGTATAGCGTTTATTTATTTTCTTGTGCCTGTGCATGGGCTTAATGCCTATATCTTTGGAGGGCTTGCTAGTCTTACTGTTGTGATTGCCCTAGGTATGTATAAAGTACGGCAGTTTATCCCACTGGAAACACCGTTTTTGGATTGGCTGGTTAAGCCGCTTGCTGCAGCGGCAGTTGCAGGGGTTTTAGCACGCTATTTGGCTGATTGGCTGTTTATAGATGCGCTTGGGCTTCGGGTTGGGCTTGTTTTAGCTATTGGTGTGCTGGGGTTTATATATCTTTGGGGAGTTGTGCTTACAGGCTGTATATCTAAAGACGAAGTAATGCGGCTGTTTGCACGTAAAGCACAGGGAACAAATACCGGGGCTGATGCTGCTGTTATTGAGAAGGTCGGATGAATAAAAAACCCCCGCAACATGAAAGTTACAGGGGTTTTGTGTATGCAGCTGACAGGACTTGAACCTGCAAGGTCTAGGACCACTAGATCCTTAGTCTAGCGCGTATGCCAATTCCGCCACAGCTGCGTACAACGGAGGACATTGTAATATGGGTGTCGGTTTGTGTCAAGTCTCTGCAATACAAAGGCTTACTTATACAAAGCTCCATAGGTCTCACAAGCACGGTAATCCGCCGCTTCGGCAGAATCCGTACCAAAGGCCGCCCATGCATGCGGCCTAAAAACTTGACCGTCCGGTACATTATGCAGGGCCACAGGAATACGCAGCATACTGGCCAGCGTCAGCAACCTGTCGCCAACATGGCCGTAAACCGTAACGCCATGGTTGGCACCCCACGCAGCCATCAGGCCGTATACATCCTTGAACGCGCCGTCACCGGTTAACTCCGGCACAAACCATGTTGTAGGCCATGTCGGGTCTGTACGCTTATCAAGGGCATCGTGGGTTTTTTCATCCAAAAGCACTGTATGTCCTTGCGCGATTTGCAATGTCGGGCCTATGCCGTCAATCATGTTTACGCGTAACAGGGTTACGGGCATTTCGGCGATATTTTTATAGTTGCTGGAGAATCCGCCACCGCGGAAGTATCCGTAATCGGCACGGCTCCATTCTGTAGCATTCAGGCAGGCCATGATGTCTGCCGGGGTCATATCCCACCATGGCTTCATGCAGCCTTTGCCATTTTCGTCTTTGGCCGCGCCAGTTCCATCAAGGGCAGACGCACCAGAGTTAACTAAATGAATAAACCCACCCGCAGCAGCGCCTTCAAGCTTCTTGCCACTTACACGCTCTACCGCCTCGGGGCTCCAATAGGTGCGTACGTCGTGGAAACAGGGGGCAGTGTCTGATATAAGCTTACCAAATAGCATTGCCACGCCGTTAAGTGTATCATTCTCTGTCGCAAAGGCAGTCGGCTCTTTAGGGCCGGTCCAGTCGAAGGTCGATGCCATAATCGCCTCTGTAAAATCGGCGTTTGGCAGCCAGTCTGTCCAATGGCGTTGGCCTTGGAAACCGCCCGCTACGGCGTTTTTGCCCAGTGCTTCTTCGTGCCAGCCCAGTTCTTTAAGCTTTGGATTGCCAAATAAGATATCCTTTACTATTACGGTCATTTTCGCGATAAAGGCCCAGTCTTCATCTGGCGGTACTACCTTAGATTTTGTGATGATTTCAGGCAAAGTCTTACCTGCGTTTTTATCGTAGCCTTCTTTGCAATTGGCTTTTATCCACGCCAAAGCTTTTTCATACTCGGCTGTGTCGTATATCTCCAGCTTCATACGGCGCAACAACTCTGTAAGGTCTACCCACTCGGCACGGATGCCTAAGTATTTTTGGAAAAAACTTTCGTTGCAATAGCTGCCCGCTATACCCATAGATACAGCACCCATATTTACATAGGATTTATTGCGCATCCAGCCTACGGCGGCGGCGCACTTCGCAAAATTTAAAATCTTCTCTTGCACATCGGCAGGTACGGAGTTATCGTCCAAGTCTTGCACATCGCGCCCGTAGATACTAAACGCCGGCAGACCTTTTTGTGCGTAAGCGGACATTACCGCCGCTAGATAAACTGCGCCTGGGCGCTCTGTTCCGTTAAAGCCCCATACTGCCTTGATGGTGCGCGGATTCATATCAAATGTTTCGGAGCCATAACACCAGCAAGGTGTTACGGTTAGCGTGGCTACCACATTTTGCGTTGCGAAGGCGTCTTCACATATAGCCGCTTCTGCGCCACCGCCTATAGTGGTGGGGCTTATTACGCACTCTACGGGTGTGCCGTCCGGGTAGCGCAGGTTAGTTGAAATAAGTTCTGCCGCTGATTTGGCCATTGCCATTGTTTTTTCTTCCAAGCTTTCGCGCACTCCGCCCCAGCGTCCGTCTATGGTGGGCCTGATGCCGATTTTGGGTTTGTTCATGCTGTACCTCCCGAGTTGTATTTTGTGGGTTTCTTTGTGATTATACATTGCCATTGGTAAAAGAGAAAGTACTTAGACTGCGGTATGACATTCTTACAGTGCAATTTAATATCGCACTTCCGCTTGAAATGCTTTTCAAATCACGAAGGAACAAAAACCAATAAAAATGGCCCCGGAATTTTTCATCCGAGGCCGTTTATATTAAATATCCATCTAAGCCAGCATATCCAGCGTTTTTTCTTTAAGTGTTTTAATCCACACGCCCTGTAATGCCCCAAACTCTTCCCGGATACGGCAGTTCACACCATTGCCGCCTACGCTGTTTTCCACATCTTCGTTTATAAAAAGCCGTGTATCCATTGCAAGCAAAACATCCAGCATACTAATATCATGTGGCAGCCTAGCAAGGCGATAGCCGCCATTTTTGCCGCGTGTGGAATATGCGATTCCACTATGCTCTAGCTTTTTTAGAATCTTATACGCAAAATCAAGTGGAACATGTTCTTTTGCAGAGATAGACTTAACCGTCTGCATTTCCAAATTACACAGTGACCGCACCACACGCATAGCATAATCTCTTTCTTTTGTCAAAAACACGATACATCACTCCTTACGTCATATTGAACTATGGGTCAGGATTACTAATTAACCATTGTGTGCCAATTATTATACAGAACTATTGTGGAATAGTTTTGTCCAAATTAACGCGCACATGTGGCATTTAAGTGGCAGAAATGCGGCAAATATATCTCACAATAATCTTCAAAACTTTGATAAAACAATGTATACTACTCACTATATAGCAACAGCTATTGCGCTTTCAATTGATAGCGGCGGTTTAATCACTCTCAATTGAAACGTTTTCCTAAGTCATAGCTATATAAATCCCGCATTTTGAATTGCTTTATATCATATCTTCATAGACGAGGTGCATATGTCTGATTCAATACTCATCGATGATGAATTATTTGCCGAAATGAAAATCCTATTTTTAGCCGGCAACCGTGACACCATCGCAAACATTATTAAAGCAACAGAACAGGGGCAAATGACAGATGCTCACAGGCTGGTGCATACCCTTAAAAGTTCTGCAATGCTGATTGGAAAGACGCAGCTTGGCAATATTTCACACATAGCCGAGGGCATGCTTAAATCAGGCACTAAGCTGCCACAGGAACTTTTAAGCACACTTGAAGCAGAACTTACAAAGGTTTTGGATGAATTACAGATACAGCAAACAATCTAAAGGAGAGGATTAAGAATGAAGAATTTGATTTATGTAGCTGACGATGACGCGGTTAGTTTGCGTATGGTGCAAGCAATTTTAGAAAAAGAGGGCTATCAGGTCGAGTGTTTTGCTAACGGTGACTTACTATACGAGGCATTTTTGAAAAATAAATGTAACCTAATAATACTTGATGTACTTATGCCCGGTAATGATGGTTTTACAATTGGCGCTAAAATACGGCAAATTTCTGATTTACCCATAATAGTGCTAACAGGCAAAGAGTCTGACGATGATTATATTTTTGGGATTTCTCTTGGGCTGGATGTTTATCTTACCAAACCATTTAACCCCGCAAAACTTATTGCCCATGTAAGGACGTTGATGATAAAGGCCGAACTTGGCAAGCCGCTTTCACCTGCATTACTAAAAGGAGAATCGGCAATAGCATCCTTTGCAGATATTACCATTAACACCAACAAGTTGACGGCTATGTGCAACGATAATGAACTACAGCTTACAAGCACAGAGTTAAATCTTTTGACATATATGTTTAGGAATCAGGAAAGGGCTCTATCACGTGAAGAATTGCTTAACGCCATATGGGGGTACGGCAGTATTGTTGGGTCAAGGGCTATAGACGACGCGATTAAACGTTTGCGCAAAAAATTAGCCGATACACAAAGCCGGGTTTCAGTTGAAACAGTACGGGGGTTTGGGTTTAGAGTTAGTGAGTTGTGATATAGCAAAAGCCCACGCGAATGAGAATTCATTCCTCACTGCGTGGGCTTCTTTCAACCAAAAAATATTTTCTATAAATCGCTAAAATATTTCACAAAAAACTCTGTACATATTTCAGGATAAAGCACAAATTGGCCCAATATACTTTTCACCCGCTTAATCGCATCGGCTTTTACACCGGCATCTAGTGTATATTTTGCTTTGCTTACTTTACCGCTTTTGGTTAGGGTAGGTTTAATATCCTTGAGTACACTTGCCATAATATCCGCAATTTCCAACATTTGCGGCTTACCCATACCCAATGTGGTTACGGCAGCTGTACCAAATCTTAAGCCGCTTGTGTACCATGGGCCATTGGTATCAAAGGGCATAGCATTTCGGTTAAGGGTCAGGCCGCATTCACGCAGGGCATCTTCGGCTTGACGGCCGGTTAGGCCCAAATTATCTACACTTACCAGCACCATGTGGTTGTCTGTACCGCCGGTTTGCACATCCAGACCTTTTTCAACCAAGGCCGCTGCAATGGTTTGGGAATTTTCTATAATTTTATGGGCGTAAGTTTTAAACTCACTTGCTGCGGCCTCTTTGAAGGCTATGGCTTTCGCGGCCATCACGTGTGGCAACGGGCCGCCTATTACATGTGGGCAACCTTTGTCCATATACTCGGCATATTCGGCTTTGCACAGTACCATACCACCACGGGGGCCACGCAAGGTTTTGTGGGTTGTGGTCGTGCATACGTCTGCGTAGGGTACGGGGTTGTATTTGCCGGATATTGCGCCGCCTGCTACTAACCCTGCAAAATGTGCCATATCTACCATCATTACCGCGCCAACTTCGTCTGCGTATTGGCGCAGAATTGAGTAGTCTATGTTTCTTGTATATGCACTAAATCCTAGTAGGAAAATTAGAGGCCTTACTTCGTGCAAGCGCTTACGTATATCGTCATAATCCAGCATTCCCGTTTCTTTGTCTACATAATAAAAATGTGCGTCAAACATTTGGCCGGAGACATTGTGCCTGTAACCATGCGTTAGATGCCCGCCGCAGAATAAATCCATGCCCAGTAATTTCTGATTGCCCAACTCGGCCCGGATTTCATTCCATTCCTCGTCTGTTAAGGTTAGCAAGTTTGTTTTTTCCAGACGCTCCATTATAGGGGCTTGCACTTTTTTACGAAGGATTGCCCAGAAAGCTACTAAATTTGCGTCCGCACCAGAATGAGGCTGGACATAAGCATGGTCACATCCGAAAAGATTGCAAGCTTCTTGGCTTGCTAAATGCTCTATTTCATCTATGTTGTCGCATCCCGCATAAAAACGGTTACCAACAAAGCCCTCGGCGTACTTATCTGTTAATAGGTTGCCCATAGCGCTTTGCACCGCGAGCGAACAGTAGTTTTCGCTGGCTATTAGTTTTAGGTAACTGCGTTGGTCTATTAATTCTTTTACGATTCGCTGCGCTATTTGGGGGCTTTTTTTTGCTACAGCGTCTATGTTGGCTACAAAAGTTAGCATTTCGGCGTTTAGTTCGCCTGATTGATTTGATAGGTAATCCTTAAGAATCTCCATAGTGGTTTTTCCTTTCGTATGGGTTTGGCTAACAAATTACTTATTTACATGATAGCATATCCGCAGCGTTCGCGGTATTACGCATTAGCATTGCCCTAGTCACTCCTCCTACACCTCCCGGTACAGGGGTTATATAAGAAGCCACTTGGCTTACGGCATCAAAATCCACATCACCGCAAACTCCGCCATCTTCTTTGTAATTAAAGCCAATATCTACCACCACGGCCCCCGGCTTAACCATATCGGCTGTTATAAGACCAACTTTACCCACCGCACATACTAAAATTTCAGCCTGACGTGTAAAAGAGGCCAGATCAACCGTATGGATATGGCAAATTGTCACTGTAGCGTGGCGATGCAGCAGCATCATGGCCATGGGTTTACCTACTACATTTGAAGCCCCAACCACAACCGCATGCTTACCCTTGAGGTTGATACTATATTCATCCAAAAGTTCCATCACACCGGCGGGAGTACAGTGTGGTAAAAAATCATATTCCCCATAAAGGACACGGCCCGCGTTTAACATGTGAAAAGCATCAACATCTTTATCAGGAGATATGGCATGAATAATTTTTTTAGCGTCGTAGCCTTTTGGTAAGGGAAATTGGACCAGAATACCGTGGATGTCCGGACGATTATTTAACTCATGAACTAAGGCGAGCAGCTTATCTTCGCCAATATTTTCCGGCAAGGCAAACTCGTGACTGACTATGCCGCAAATGCGGCAATCTCTTTTTTTATTGTTTACATAAAACCGTGAAGCAGGGTCATCACCTACAATTACTACCGCAAGCCCCGGGGGCGAGGCCATGCCTGCCACTTGGGCTTTTACTTTGGTCCGGATTTTTTTTGCCAAATCATTGCCATTTAAAATAATTGCCATTCTTTTCTCCTTTTTGATGAGGCGTTGCCCCATGTGCAGTGGTTCTGATACTAATGGTAAAAGCACTCTACCCTTTTATATGATTATCCAGCACATGGCGCCGGTAGTCAAAGTTTTCTAATTGCAGATAATATTCAGCACAATCAATTAATGACTTTGCCGGAGCCAGCCCTATTAACTCTGTCCCCACAACATGCACCCCGTAACGCTTCGCTTCAGATTTTATAAGTTCTACCGCCGTGTAAATAGCTGTACTTTCGTAATCGACAAGGTTCATGGAGACTTGGGCAAGGTTACGCTCCTTAAGCATTATGCCAATGGCTTTGCAATATTTCAACCCTCCGGAACTGCCGCGGATTTTTTTAGCTATCTTATTTGCTACAGTAATATCCGAGGTAGATAAGTTAGCGTTAAAAGCAATAAGCGGCTTCCTCGCACCTACAGCCACCACCCCGGCTGTAGGATGAGGTGATATTGTCCCGTAATCGGGCTTCCATCTAGGGGATTGCATCTTTTTCGTCATGCCTTCAAACTGACCCTTTCGTATATCCGCAAGGTTACGCCTATGGCTGCTACTTGCGGCTTCTTCGTACAGGAACACAGGGATATTGAGTTCTTCAGCGACTCTGCGGCCTACACTCTTGGATATGGCTACGCATTCATCCATAGTTACGTCTTTTATAGGTACAAACGGGATAACATCTACCGCACCCATACGTGGATGTTCACCTGACTGCCGGGTCAGGTCAATGTTATCGCGGGCGCATTTTGCAAGTGCTATGGCAGCGGTTTTTATACCTTGCGGGTCTCCTATCAGGGTTAGCACTGTGCGGTTATGGCTTGGGTCGCGATTTACATCTAGCAGAGATACACCAGGGGTTGATTGGGCGGTATAGGTGAGTCTGGCAATAATTTTGTCGCACCGGCCCTCGCTGAAATTAGGAATGCATTCAACTGTTTTTGTCATTAGCTTGTTCCTTTCGCGTGCGGTTGAAAAATGTGCAACAGGATATTACTACAATTTCAGCGAAAAACAAGCTTTTGTGATATATTTATTGTACCTATGAAGTGTCTGTCCTCCAGAGTTGAAAGTGGAACGAGATGGATGGCATCAAAAGCCTTATTAAAATCTTGGGATTAAAAACCTACGACGTAAAAAGATACCTAAGCTATGACAGGCTCGAAGATTTTCCAAAGCAATTTAAAAGACGACTACAGATTTTTGCACTAGAAGAAAGCCCGCTTGCGTTTGGCGCCAGAAATATTTTTGTTCAAGTAACATTCTGAATAAATGCTAGATCATGGAGATGCCACATGGTTTTGATATTTCAAATAAAAATAATTTAGGAGCAGATAATATGAATCCATTCTATAAACAAATATATGACACCGTTAGAAAGGTGCCACTAGGCAAAGTAATCTCCTACGGTCAAATTGCCCGTATTCTAGGCCGCCCTCGCTCCGCCCGTGAGGTTGGGCGTGCCATGCGCATCTGCCCGGAAGATATACCGTGGCAACGTGTGGTGATGGCCGATGGCTCAATAGCAGGCGGAGAATTTGCGGATATGCGCAAGGGGATGCTGGTGGCTGAAGGAGTGGAATTTTTACCCGATGGGCGGGTAAATATGAAAAAATGCTGCGTTTTTGAACTTGTGTAATGCAGTTGAGATTTATAAGAGACCTCAGCCTACACGCCCGCTCCTAACAACCTTAGCTAGCCTAGGCGCAACTACCATGGCAAGCGTAGACCCAATCAAAGCCGTAACCAACTGCGGCCAAGAAAACATATGCGATAAAGCCGTAACCTGTGGCGGCAAAATACCCGGGATAAACTGTAAAGCTACCTGCACAACCCCAATCCACAACACCAAAAATTTTAGTGCTGACCCGGTAATCACAGCCAAAATAGCCCTTACATAGCAAAACCGCCAAGTCTCTACATATACTTTAGCAAAAATTAAATGCACCGCTATTACCAGCGCAACATTTCCAACCATAACAAACGGAATAAGCACTGGAAAAATAGGCCGCCCAGTTATCAAAAACGCTATAATTGGCGAAACAGCACCAACCGTAACACCGGAAGACACCCCAACTAAAATACAGGCCATAACCAAAATAAAGTTTACACCAGACCCGACAACAAACTGTCCAAATTGATGCATATAAATCTGCACAGACACTAAAAGTGCGATTAAGATAGCAGTCTGGGCAATCCATAAAATACGTCCTCTGTTCATGTTATATTCATCCCCTTGTGATTTTTTCACATTGTACTATAATCATCAAAGCAAATTTGTTGCTCTGGCAACATTAATTTTCTTGTATAATCGGAGATGTAGTACGCCACATGGGGATTATCCTAGCAGGAACCGTACGCGCATATTTGGAGCATGTGGATGGAAATAAAGTAATTATTTCAAATCTCCCTCCTATAAGCGCATTTAGGGAAATACTGGTATATACACGTACACATAAAAGCCCCGTTACGGTTTACGCCATGTCTGACATGGCAGTAGCGTATATCGGGGATAAATATTTCCGCCTATTCGACAGAATAAATATCCTACGCGTACGCGAAAAAACATTTAGGGCCAAGATATTAGCATATCTACATACACAACGCGACGGAGAGAATACAAATACAGTGACAATCCCCTTCACAAAAACCGTACTGGCTGATTATCAAATGGCCAACCGTAGCGCCATGTCCATGGAACTTCGCAAGATGGAAGATGAGGGCCTTATTACCAAAGGTTTTAATACTTTGGTCAAAACCAGAAGACACAACACCATCCAACAAAGATTTCAAAAGAAAAGGTGCATTCATGTTAGCATTAGAAAGAAGGAACCAAATCCTAGCAACCCTAGAAGCTGAGCAGCGTGTGCTTGTTCCTGAACTGGCAAAAAAATTCTCTGTTACAGAAGAAACCATCCGGCGTGACCTTGAGAAATTGGAAAAAGAAGGCTTGCTAAAAAAAACATACGGTGGCGCGGTAAAAGCCCATAATCTTTCTGCCGAGCTACCCTATAAGATGCGCGCAGAAACAAATACGGCCCAAAAGCGATCTATAGCCGAAAAAATCCACAGCCTAATCGCACCCAAGGAAAATATAATCATGGACGCTTCCTCTACCTGTGTCCACATTGCGCGGCGGCTCAAAAACATAGAGAACCTAACAATCATTACCAATTCCGTAGAAATTTTAGTAGAATGTTCCGCCATATCGGGCATAAACACCATCTCAACCGGCGGGATATTACGCGGTTCATCCCTTTCTTTAATAGGAAGCGGCGCAACCCATGTCCTAAGCCAGCTAACAGCAGACAAAGCCATAATCTCCTGCAAAGGGTTAGATTTCGAAAAAGGAGTAATGGAGTCTAACCTCGAGGAAGCTGAGATTAAAAAGGCCATGGCAATAAGCGCACAAGAACTTATACTTGCCGTGGATAGCAGTAAATTTGGCCGTCTTTCTTTTGCCAAGACTCTGGATTTGCGGCGGGTTCACACAGTTGTTTCCGACAACGTCCCGCCAGAATGGGCGAAATTCTTTGATGAAGCCGGTATAAGATACCTATGATCTGGTTTTGATACTAATGACGAACCTTTTCAATTTTGATACTATCGATAAACCTCTTTCGGTTTTGATTCAAACGACATAAACAAAAAAACGTCTTTAGAAAATTTAATTGCGGCCATAAATATTGCGGACTTTACGTGTATTTATGGCCGCTTATTCATTACAAGGAGTTTCCGAATATGATCTTTGGGAACAAATCACTTGCACCCACGTTCTACTTATCAAACGGAAGTGAAATGCCCTCACAGGGCCCGTAAGCGCAATTCGTTTCCATTTTTAAAGGATAACGCAAAACGTTAGCATTATGAAACACAAAATATTATGTGAGGTGTATATTATGAAAAAAACAATGATTTTAGCAGGTTTACTACTAGCATCAATGTTATTTATGCTAAGTGCATGCTACGATGACGTTGCACCGCTGACCACACCGGACGGCAACACGGTACTAACAGATGATGATGACATGTTATACCCGGCAGGCGATTGCGAACTTGAACCATATAGACAACAGCACGACAACACCCCAGAGTTCGATTCTATAACTGGCATCCTTACCGGCACCTTTAATAACGACCAAGGTGACCTATTCATGCAAATTGACAGCGAAAATGGCACAGTCGTTTTCATGACTTATTTCAATACTTTTTTCTTGGGTACCACACCTGAATTAGGTGACACAATAACAGGCTACTTCCCCTTCGAAATGGAAATGGCCATGATTTATCCACCTCAGCACATGGTTTCGTTTATAATAAACAACGATTCATTCCAAGATGCAGGCCTGCCTTTTGTACATGTATGCCGCTTCTTTGAGCGTAATGAGGACTCATTTGGTGACAGCACTCAATTGATTTGCACATGCGGTGAACTGGTAATTAACCTAGATGGTGACTCGGAAATTACCCTCCAAAGCGGCGAAGCTTTCGATGGAGAGCTTGCTGGCCGTATGTTGGTTGTTACCTATGCCAGAGCAACGTTTAGCATTCCACCAATTACAACACCAATCCAGATAATTGTATTGTACGAAAGAGCTGTAACAGGCCCGGAATTTGTTGAACTTCCAGACAATTGGGAAGATGGCATAGAAGGCTGGACGCCTCATTACGATATCATTGTCGATGGCGAAGGCTTGGTAGGCGCTCATGTTATTTTTATAGGTGATGACGCTATTTTCCCGACGCACTTAGAACTTACGCCGGTAGCTGCTGCCTTAGGCGCGGATGTAGAATGGAACCAAGATACAAATGAAGTAGCATTAAAAGGCTTAAACGGAGACATTTCTTTTATTGTTGGCTCATATGATTTTACTGTAGATGGCGAAACGGTTACTTTATTCCTTCCATCAGTAGATTTTTATGGGACTGTATACGTACCCATCTCATTCTTTAGGGATGTATTCGGTATGGCCAGTGCTTACTCCCAAGAAGGACGGTTTTATATAAGCAGCACTGAAAGTGATATGAACTAAATCCCTAAGATATCTTTATCTCTCCTAGCAAAAGCAAAAGCCCCTGCCATAAAAATGGTAGGGGCTTTTGCTTTTTGTATCTTACATATCTGTGAAAATGTTGATTTGCTTCTGATGTTGTGATATTATGCCGCTAAACACAATAAAAAACGAAAGAGGGGCCAACCATGCCATCAGAATTTGAAATTAAAAAGCAGATTTGCGAAATAGGCAAACGTATCTACGACAAAGGCTTTATCGCCGCCAACGACGGCAATATTTCTGTTCAAATTAGCCCGAACGAGTACCTTTGTACACCCACAGGCGTTAGCAAAGGGTTTATGACACCAGATATGATTTGTAAAGTAGACGCAAACGGTGCGGTACTGCAAGCAAAGGGCGGTTATCGCCCATCTTCCGAAATTAAGATGCACTTGCGTGTTTATAAAGAGCGGCCAGATGTTAAATCCGTAGTCCACGCGCATCCTCCTTATGCTACAAGTTATGCAATTGTTGGCACCCCGCTTACAGAGCCAATTATGCCTGAAGCTGTAATTATGTTGGGTTGTGTGCCGATTGCGGAGTATGGCACACCTTCTACAGATGAGATTCCCAATGCAGTAGCCAAGTATTTACAGCACTATGACGCTGTTCTTTTAGAGAATCACGGCGCGCTTTCTTACGCAGGTGATTTACTAGCGGCTTATCATCTAATGGAGTCATTGGAATTTTATGCTAAATTATTGTTTATTTCCAGCCAGATTGGCAAGCCTCAGCATTTGGACAAGCAGAGGGTCACAAAGCTATATGAACTACGCAAGCAAATGGGTTTACCTGGCAAACATCCTGCGGATATTTGTGCGCGTATAAACAGTACCGGTGGATGCAGCTGCCATTCGCTAGGCAACGCGACAGCTACCCCACCCCACCACACCGATAACAGCCAGCCATATAGCGCAGAGACGGTTGAAGCCGTAGTGCGCAAAGTTCTTGCTAATTTCGCTAAGTAGGATAAGACCTTAGGGGCTTTGCCCCCAATCCCCCCACTCGCTTTTTGAAAAAAGCGAGGCGAAAACTTTAAAGGAATGCGCATATGCGCATTCCTAGGGTGCGATATTTGATTTTTACATTAACCACGTCAGGGGCAATATCATGAAAAAATCCAAACGCTTCGAAATCCTAAATAACCGCCCTGTAAACCGTGATGGCTTTATTGCCGAATGGCCGGAGGCTGGTTTTACTGCGATGCACAGCCCCTACGACCCAAAGGCATCTATAATAGTAACTGATGGCATAATAGTTGAAATGGACGGTACAACACGGGAGGATTTCGACTTCATTGATAGATTCATAGCTGACTACACAATAAACCCCGGCTTAACTCACTTCATGAGTATCCCATCAGTTGAAATTGCTCGCAAACTGACGGATATTAATGTACCGCGAAACGAAATCGTAGAAATAGTATCAGGCATTACCCCAGCCAAAATCACAGAGGTCATGAACCACCTCAACGTCGTAGAAATGATGATGGCCATGCAAAAAATGCGCGCAAGAAGTACCCCTGCCAACCAAGCCCATATTACCAACCTCAAGGACGACCCGGTACAAATCGCAGCGGATAGTGCTGAAGGCGCACTGCGCGGCTTCGCGGAAGAGGAAACCACCGTGGGCGTAGCACGGTACGCTCCGCTTAACGCTATAGCATTACTAATTGGCTCACAGGTAGGCCGCCCCGGTGTATTGACCCAATGCGCAGTTGAAGAAGCAACGGAGCTGATTTTGGGCATACGAGGATTTACCACATATGCGGAAACCATGTCTGTATACGGCACAGAGCCGGTTTTTATAGATGGGGATGACACGCCATATTCTAAGGCTTTCTTGGCATCGGCGTACGCATCACGGGGGCTTAAAACGAGATTTACCTCCGGCACAGGCTCGGAGGCGTTAATGGGCGCAGCCCAGAAAAAATCGATGCTGTACCTTGAAGCGCGTTGCTTATATGTAGCCAAGGGAGCCGGTTCCCAAGGGATACAAAACGGCTCGGTAAGCTGTATCGGCATTACCGCATCTGTGCCTTCGGGGATACGGGCGGTATTGGCCGAAAATCTTATCGCCGCCGCGCTTGATCTGGAGGTTGCGTCTTCCAACGACCAAAGCTTTTCCCATTCGGACATGCGCCGTACGGCACGTACCATGCTTCAGTTTTTGCCGGGTACTGATTTTATTTTTTCCGGTTACGCCGGGGAGCCTAACTATGATAATTTGTTTGCCGGCTCAAACTTCGATGCCGAAGATTATGACGACTACAATATTTTACAACGGGATATGATGGTAGACGGTGGGCTCAAGCCTGTTACGGAAGAGGAAGTTATCCGCGTTAGGCGCGAAGCCGGACGGGCTGTGCAGGCAGTGTTCCGCTATTTAAACTTGACCGAAATCACAGACGAACAAGTGGAGGCTGTTACCTACGCCCATGGCAGCGAGGACACTTTGCCGCGGGATGCAGCTGCCGACATTGCCGCCGCAGAAAGCCTTATGCGGCGTGGCTTAACGGGGCTTGATATCGTTAAGGCCCTGTCCGAAACCGGCTTCGAGCATGTTGCTGAGCGTGTACTAAATATGCTTAAACAGCGCATAAATGGGGATTATATGCAAACCTCCGCTATTTTGGATGAGGGATATAATGTAATCTCTGCTATAAGCGACCCCAACAATTATCAAGGCCCCGGCACGGGCTACCGCGTGAGCGGGCAGCGCTGGGAAGAAATTAAGGATATATCTAATGTTATAGACAGGGAGGGGATTTAATGCCATACGATATGTTAAACCAGCAAAACAATGGCATTCTCTCCTGCAAAAGCGGTGGATGTTCTCGCGAGTGTGGTAACGGCACGTGTTCCCATGGATGTTCATCAGCCAGCCCTAACGAACTGCCGGACGAAGCCTTAGTAACCCTAATCACAAAAATTGTTCTTGAGCATTTGCAAGCCATTCAGCATCCGACATTTAATGATGCGAACCCGCAAACTAATGCTGAGTCAACCAAAAGCAGCCCGACCCAACCAAAAAATCACAAACATTCTTATTCGGTTTCCCCTTCGCATCACCCATCAGAAGTAGTTATAGCTGTAGGCCCTGCCTTTGGCACAGGTGCTGCCGCAACCATAAACGGATTGCCTCACAACCAAGTCCTTTCCGAAATTAAAGCTGGCATTGAAGAGGAAGGCATGGACATACGCATTTTGCAAGTTTTTAAATCCTCCGACGTAGCTGTAATAGGCAAGGAAGCCGCAGACCTATCCGGTTCAGGCATAGGCATAGGCATCCAATCCAAAGGTACCGCAATCATCCACCAAACCGATTTACAAGTGCTTTCAAATATAGAACTATTCCCGCAGGCCCCTCTGTTAACTTTAGCGCACTACCGGCAAATAGGTAAAAACGCCGCTAAATATGCTAAGGGTGATAACGTAACCCCGATAGCCACCCAAAATGACCCAATGATTCGTGCTGCATATCAAGTAAAGGCTGCTATTATGCATATCAAGGAGACAGAAAAAGCCGACAGGTCTAAAAAAACAATAGAAATAACTTCGTCATTACACTCTTAACGCGGCACACACCTTTCGAAATGAGGTTAAAAATGCAATACCCACTAAGCGCCCATATGGATGTATTATCCAAAACAGGCAAAAAACAATCTGATATCACACTGGAGGCAGTACGCCGTGGCGAGGTCACGCCAGAAGATATAAAAATTTCCAAAGAAACCTTGCTGTTGCAAGGCCGTGCCGCAAGGGAAAATAATCGCCCTCACCTAGCCAACAATTTCGAACGCGCGGCAGAGCTTGTTGATATCCCAGATGAACTGCTACTTGAAATGTATGGTAAGCTGCGCCCATATCATGCCACAAAGGCCGAACTTTTGGCCATAGCTGATACCTTACGAGCCCAATATGATGCACCCATAAACGCGAAATTAGTATCAGACGCAGCCGAGATATATGAAAAGCGGGGCATTTTAAAATGAAAATCCTAGCAGCGGTAGATATAGGAAACTCTACAACGGAAGTCTGCTTAGCAGAAGAAAACGAATCCGGCAAAATCAGGTTCCTTTCCGGCGCAGCTGTGTTTACAACAGGGCTAAAAGGCACTGCCGACAATGTAACCGGCATAGTATCTGCACTGGAGAAAACTGCCGCAGAGGCGGGGCTTTCACTTTCAAAAATCAGCCATATCCGTATTAATGAGGCTGCCCCGGTAATAGGCGGTGCAGCCATGGAAACCCTGACCCAAACCGTTGTAACAGAGTCCTCCATGCTTGGCCACAACCCCAAAACCCCGGCGGGCTTCGGCACAGGTGTTGGCAAAACAATATATATTCAACATCTAAACCGCGTAAAAGCAGGTGAGTCATATATTGTTGTTGTACCAGAAAAAGTTGGCTACGCAGTTGCTGCCGCACTGATAAACCAAGCCGAAGGCGTAAACATAACCGGTGCTATCTTACAATTGGACGAAGCTGTACTGGTATACAACCGCCTCAACCGCAAGATCCCCATAATTGACGAAGTTCGCGGCATCCACAAAATAAATGAAGGCATAGAAACCTCGATTGAAGTAGCCCTGCCCGGCCAAACAGTTCAGATGCTTTCAAACCCATACGGCATTGCCACACTTTTGAAACTTTCTGCTGAGGAAACTATACACATCACACCCATAGCCAAAAGTTTGATAGGCGCGAAATCCGCCGTTGTTATGAAAACACCATGGCAGAGTACCGCCCCGCCGCAAAAAATCGGCAAGATTACTATAACTGGCGAAAATGTAACAAATATAGATTTTACAGAGGGCGCAGAATCGGTAATGCAAGCCGTCGAGGCTGCAGGCATGATAAAAAATATCAGCGGTGAACCGGGTACAAATATCGGCAGTATGCTAACAAGCGCAATAGAAAGCATGTCCGCACTGGCAAACGAATCTACTCCTCAAGGAATCCAAATCCGTGACCTATTTGCGGTTGACACCTTCGCACCGGTAGCTATATCAGGCGCATTAGCCGGCGAAACCGTCCTAGAAAAGGCTATTGCCGTAGCAGCAATGGTAACGGCTGGCCGCCTCCCAATGCAAGAAATAGCAAATGCCCTTGCATCAAAAACAGGAATCTTCACCACCGTATCAGGTATAGAGCCAGTAATGGCGGCACTAGGCGCGCTAACCACACCCGGCACAAGTTTGCCGCTTGCGATACTGGATTTAGGTGGTGGTTCAACAGATGCGGCGATTTTGGACGCACATGGAAGAGTAGATTCTATTAGTGTAGCCGGGGCCGGAGAGCTTGTCACAATGATGATACAATCCCAATTGGGCCTATCAAGCCGCATAACAGCAGAAAATATAAAAAGATACCCGGTAGCCAAAGTTGAAAGCATGTTTCACATACGCTTAGAAAACGGCGAAATTATCTTTTATGAAGACGGAATCAACCCGCGATTTTTCGGCGCGGTAGTTATTATGGCGCCAGACAGCATGATTAAAATAGACGAAGAACTTCCTATCGAGAAAATAGTTGGTGTGAGACAGGAAGCAAAGCGTAGCGTTTTCATTAAGAATGCGACGCGAGCCATTAAAAAGTTATCGCATGGCCAAAGCGAAATAAAGCACATAATACTGGTAGGCGGCTCTGCCGAGGACTTTGAAATCCCCGCGTTCATATCGACTGCTTTCGCAGATATGGGCATTGCATGCGGACGCGGAAATATCCGTGGCACAGAAGGTGCAAGGGGCGCTGTGGCAACCGGGCTGATTATGGCATATGCCGGAGGGTCGTAAGGGATATACAATTTATAGGAGAGATAATATATGCACAAGAGGGTTTTATCAATTCTAGGAACCGTGTTTTTAAGCGTTGGACTCCTAATGGGCGTTATCGCATTAATCCTATATGCAACAATTGGAAGCAATTATAGGCGCATAGCTGGGGACTCTGTTCGGGTAACGGCCACAATTGTTGATATCACAGTCAGGCCCGGCGCGGATGGTAATGTACACCGCGTGTATGTCGAATATGAGTCCGGTGGTATAATCGTGCATGCCCCCCTTAACTGGTCAAGTTCCAGTATGTTTGTTGGCCAGCCAGTGAACCTGCTGGTAAGCAGGCAAAACCCACATGAGTTTGTAAGCACATTCGCGTTTTATTGGATACCGGTTGGGATTATGCTTGGGCTTATGGTGATATTTGGAGGTATTGGCACAGGGTTTTTAATCGGCGATAAAAGCAGACGGCGTAAATTCCGGTATTTATTGGAATATGGCACACCTGTATGGGCCAACGTACTGGGGACCCAAGATGACTGGCGCATCCAAGTAAACGGGCGTCCCGCGACTGTATTGATAGCCTCATATGGCCAAATGCAGTTTAGAAGCCAGCCTTTGGATAATAATGATTTGATGAACATTGGAGAACATGTAAAGGTACTGATACACCCCGAAAACGCAAATAAATATGTATTTGACTTTCACAATGAAAGCTATCTAATACCGCAGCATCCACCGGCACCATTAGAAGATACTTCAAATACGAATTAAAGTTTGTGTTAAATACCTGTCTTTAATTAACTACACATTTCATACAAAAAGGACATTTCTATGTACGAGACAAATTCAATGAAGCCAGCAGTGCATATACACGAAGCAAACGCTAACCCAGCTAATGTGGCCGAAATATGTGCAGGTCTGGAAGAAGAGGGTATCCCACACGCTATTTTTAATGCTAACGGCGATGTTAAATCCATAGCTACCGACGCCGCAAACCATTCCAAATTACGTGTTGGCATAGGCATAACACAAGAGTTTGCTATGATGCAAATCCGAAACGGCCCCACTTTCGCTGCGCCCTTGACACAATGCACAAAGTGTATAAAAAGCGTAATGGAAGCACCCATGGACATACTTATAAATGAAACAACCCAAGAAAACGACAATCCAGTCCTTCATATAAAACTGAACGGCTCAGCATCAAAAATTGAATGCCGTATATTAGGCACAAACGCGGCGCGGGTAGTAAAAGGTAAAGTGCTAGTATGATTACCCGTGAAGCAGGTCTCATTACGACCCATTTATTGGCCAGCGAAGGAGGCTTAAACTCATATGAGCGTCTACACAAAAACAGGGGACAACGGAAAAACCATGCTGCAAAACGGCACACCCATCCAAAAACATCACCCAATTATCCAAGCCATGGCAGCGCTTGATGAGTTAAACGCGCACCTAGGCATAATTAAAAGCCATCTGCCCTCCGAGCCAACAAATGATATTGAAAAAATACAGAAAACAATAATGGCAATGCTGGCACTAATTTCAACGGCAGAACAAAGTCCAACCGCAAATACCGGCTTTGATGAACTTTTCGCAGACGAAGTCACCGCATTGGAAACAAAAATAGATGCCATTAACTCCGTGTTACCGCCAATAACATCCTTTGTGACCTACGGTACAACCTCAAAATCCGCCGCGATTGACCTAGCAAGGGCAGTAGCAAGACGGGCCGAAACAAACTTAGCTCAAATTGCGGAGACATCCAGCTATGCAAAGGCTACACTGGCGTATATTAACAGGCTGTCCGACTTTCTATATGTTAAAGCACGATACGAAGATTTCAAGCAAGCTGTAACACAAGCTGTAAAAGAGTCAATGCCCCCTACAAAACATATAGGCGAACAACAAAGAAACCTAGAATCTAACTTAGACGTCTCTCGCCACAAAACGTATGATATAACCTTAATCCAAGCCAAAACCATGCTTGAAAGAATTGAATGTATAGCCAAAGAAAGGAACCAATCCATAGTAGCCGCCTGTGTAAATGCTGCCGCAAGCCCAGTTGCCATCCATGTAATGGATGGAGCATTTCTTGTAAGTTATGAGGCGGCACTGGCAAAGGCATACACGGCTGCCGCACTAAAAATGCCAACAGCAGACCTTAGCCGGCTTGTACAACCGGGGCAACAATTTTATGGCCTTGAATCCATTGGCAGCGGAAAAATCCTGCCAATTGGAGGCGGGATTCCATTATTTAATAGTGAAGGCCATCTAATAGGCGCAATAGGCATAAGTGGCGGCACGGCAGAGGAAGATCATGAACTGGCAAGTCTTGCCAGTAAGCACATTTAGTTTTGATATAACCGATAAACCTTTTTATGTTTTGATGCTCGCGACAAAGGCTTTTCCCAGTTTTAACACTACCGGCAATAGCGATTCTGCTCCAATTTTGAAACTAGGAACAGAAGCGGTCCCGCACCAGAAAGGAGTCCCATCATTGCAGCAGCCTGACTTAATAACCCGCATAGTAAGCGAGGTAATGAAAGAACTCAAAGCCCAAAACAGCCAAGGCCGCTCGGATCATTCTCTGCGTGAACTGCACGGGTCTGTATCCTACCCTGACCGTTCCCTGCGTGAACTGCACGGGTCTGCATCCTATCCAGCAGAGTACGGCATCTACCCATCTATGGAAACAGCCATAGCACAAGCCACCATAGCACAAAAGCAAGTAGCCCGCCTTTCCGTAGCCACCCGCGAGAAAATAATAGCCAATATTCGTAAAAAAACCATAGAAAACGCAGGTATTTTATCCGACATGGCAATAGCTGAAACAGGCATGGGCAACCCTACTCACAAACGCGCCAAGCACGAACTATTGGCCGCAAAAACCCCCGGCACAGAAGATATAGGCACAGTAGCATACTCCGGTGACAATGGTCTTACCTTAGTAGAGCGCGGCCCATTCGGGGTAATAGGCGCAATTACTCCTTGTACCAACCCAAGTGAAACAGTGCTGTGTAATACAATAGGGATGCTGGCGGCAGGCAATACTGTTGTATTTAATCCACACCCGGCGGCGGTTAAGACTTCCAACTACGCGGTACACCTAATAAATCAGGCTTCTTTCGAAGCAGGCGGACCGGAAAATATCGCCGTATCCACCGCTCGCCCAACACAGGAAACCGGTAATATCCTGTTTAAGCACCCCGATATACAATTGCTGGTTGTAACCGGCGGGCCGGGCGTTGTAACGGCAGCACTAAAATCCGGCAAACGGGCCATTGGCGCAGGCGCAGGCAACCCACCAGTATTAGTAGACGAAACTGCTGATATAAAGAAAGCGGCATCAGATATAGTTGCAGGCGCGACTTTTGACAATAACCTGCCATGCATAGCCGAAAAAGGAATAATAGCCACCCAAAAAATCGCGGACGAACTGATACATTATCTTAAGCAAAACGGCTGTTACTACGCAAACTCAGAGGAAGTACAAAAACTGTGTGAGACGGTACTAGAACACAAAGACGGCCATCCGCACCTAAACCGCAACTGCGTAGGCAAAAGCGCAATAGAACTGCTAAAAATGACTAATGTAGCTGCAAACTATGAAGTAAAATGCATCATTTTCGAAGGTGATGAAGACCATATCCTAATACGCGAAGAGTTAATGATGCCCATACTGGGCCTTGTACGTGTAAAAGACGTAGAAGAAGGCATCCGAGTTGCTGTAAAGCTGGAACAAGGCCACCGCCACAGTGTGCATATGCATTCAAAAAATGTAGACAATCTTACCCGTCTAGGCCAAGAAGCTGACACCGCCATTTTTGTTAAAAACGCGCCGTCCTACGCGGCGCTGGGCTTCGGTGGTGAGGGTTTCTGCTCGTTCACAATAGCCAGCCGTACAGGTGAAGGGCTTACGAGTGCAAGAACATTCACAAAAAGCCGCCGCTGCGTAATGGGCGAAAGCCTGTGCATCAGGTAAAAATTGAGAGGTGAAACCATGGAAATAAACACAGTCAACATCGAGAAAATAGTAAAACAGGTGCTAAGCGAGATGACTACCCCTACCCCACCCCATTCCCACGCCACCCCCCAAACAGGCCGGGTAGCAATGCTTACAGCCAAAGAAAAATTTGAAATCCAGCACTACCCAATCCCCACGCCCAGCGATGATGAGATTCTGGTCAAAATTGAAGGCTGCGGGGTATGCGGCACAGATGCGCACGAGTACGCAAAAGACCCGTTTAACCTAATCCCGGTTGTATTAGGCCACGAAGGCAGCGGCACAATTGTTAAAAAGGGCAAAAACGTAACCCACGACAGTGCCGGTAACCCAGTAAAACTTGGTGACAAGGTTGTTACCAGCGTAATGTTCGACGATGATGCAGATATCGCCATGATGGACATGAACAAGCTAAACCTATCCGATTCATCATCCGTTTACGGCTTGCTGCCGGATGATAATGTGCATTTTAACGGATGGTTTGCGGACTATCTGTTGATACGCAGCGGCTCGTCATTCTTCGTAGTCAACGACCTTAACTTAGAATTACGCCTGTTAGTAGAGCCAGCTGCGGTTGTTATCCACGCGGCAGAACAAGCAAAGAAAACCAACCTACTGCGTTTCAACAGCCGCGTATTGGTTCAGGGTTGCGGCCCAATCGGCTTGCTGCTTATTGCCGTTCTACGCACGATGGGCATCCACAATATTGTAGCTGTTGACGGGGAAGACAAAAGGTTGGATTTCGCGCGCGAACTGGGCGCGACTGAAACGGTAAACATAAAGCGCTATAGCAGCGCAGACGCGGTAGTTGAGGCAATAAAAACTGCCACTGGCGGCAAATTGGCGGATTTTGCGTTCCAATGTACCGGTTCACCCGCTGCACACGCGGCAGTATGGAAATTTATACGGCGCGGCGGCGGGCTATGCGAGTTGGGCTTCTTTGTAGACAATGGCGATGCCCCTATAAATCCCCACCACGATATATGCAAGAAAGAAATTACCGTAGTAGGCTCATGGGTGTACACCCTGCGAGACTATGCTACGACCTTCGACTTTATGAAGCGAGCCAAGGCCATTGGCCTGCCGCTTGAGAAACTGATAACCCACAAATTCCCGCTAGCGCAAATTGATGAAGCGCTGAAAGTAAACCTCCGCATGGAGGGGATTAAGGTAGCAGTTATAAATGAGTAGCGTCGGACAAGCAGTGGGCTTACTGGAAGTGTTCGGGCTCGTGACCGCATTTGCGGCGGCAGACGCAGCATGCAAAGCCGCCAACGTCACAATAGAGGCCTTTGATAAGAACAAACCCGGCAATGCCGACAGCTTAGAAATTCCGCTATTGGTACTGGTAAAACTACGCGGAAGCATAGCGGATATAGAAGCGGCAATGGAAGCAGGAGAAAAGGCAGCACAAACCATGGGCGGTGTGCTAACAAAGCACATAATTGCCCGCCCGGTGAATCATACAGAAAAAATGCTAAAAATAAGCGCATTTGCGTAATCAGGAGGAATATGTCATGAAACAAGAAGCATTAGGATTAGTAGAAACAAGGGGCTTAGTAGCAGCAATAGAGGCATCAGACGCGATGGTAAAGGCCGCCGATGTACGCCTTATAGGTAGTGAAAAAATAGGTAGCGGGCTGGTGACTGTAATAGTACGCGGTGATGTAGGCGCTGTTAAAGCCGCAACAGAGGTAGGCGCAGAAGCCGCCGCACGTTTAGGCGAACTGGTGGCGGTACATGTAATTCCACGCCCGCATCAAGACGTTGAAACCATTCTACCCAAAGCATAATGGCAGCCAAATCAGATAAATCCGCGCTTGGCTTTGTGGAACTCCCCGGCCTTACAAACGCCATAACCGTCCTTGACACGATGTTGAAAGCTGCCGCTGTGACATTTATTACATGGGAAAAAAAGCTTGGCGGCAGGCTTGTGACCATTATAGTAAACGGCTCAGTTTCCAGCGTAACAGCGGCTGTAGATGTGGCAAAACAAAGTGCTGATATAAAATCGGCTTTAGTAATAGCCGCCCCCCATCCGGAAACATGGAAAATGGTACGTTTAAGTACCGAGAAGCATGAAAATATAATGCCTAATCGTTTTACTGATATGCCAAGTTCATAGTTCGCAAGGAGGTAGATAGCTATGGAAAAGCCTGCTTCATCCACTTCACCAAAATCAACCAAACCTAAAACCAATAAACCCAAGGAGGCAATAAAAATGGAACTTCAAGCATTAGGATTAGTAGAAACAAGAGGATTAGTAGCCGCAATAGAAGCAGCAGACGCAATGCTTAAAGCCGCGAATGTAAGCTTAGTAGGCACAGAAAAAATTGGCAGTGGCCTCGTAAGCGTAATGGTGCGCGGAGACGTAGGCGCAGTTAAAGCCGCAGTAGAAGCAGGCGAAGCCGCCGCTTCCCGCCTAGGCGAAATAGTTGCTGTACACGTAATCCCACGCCCTCATGGCGATGTTGAAGGCATCCTGCCTAAGTAAGGTAAGCGGCCTTGAATGAACGATTAATCCGCGACATAACAACGAAGGTGTTGCGGGAGATAACAAAACAAACGGGTGGGGCAAATACGCAGCCGCTACAAAACCCAAACGCGTATCAAGCTAACATGGCAAGCCCCACCCTATGCGAAAATAACGCACTGCCCATACCGATTGGTGTATCTGCAAGGCACCTGCATCTATGCCGCAAGCATATGGACATTCTTTTCGGAACCGGAAGCCAATTAACCTTCTATAAAGAGTTGATGGGCGGTCAGTTCGCCGCAGCCGAAACCATTACAATTGTAGGCCGTTCCCCTGATACAATTCTCAAGGCTAGGGTACTTGGCCCGCTTCGCGATGCCACACAGGTAGAGATATCTGCCACAGATGCCCGCGCTTTGGGCATATCTGCGCCGCTAAGAGACTCCGGTAATGTAAGCGGAAGTGCAGGAATAACCATAGTAGGGCCAAATGGCGCGATTTATCTGGATGAGGGCTGTATTGTAGCAAGACGGCATATCCATATGTCCCCCGCAGATGCCGTGCAGTTTAACGTTAACGACAAAGATATCGTAAATGTGTGCGTAGGCGGCCAGCGCGGCGGTACCATATCTAATGTACTGGTTCGGGTAGATGCAAGTTTCACATTGGAAATGCATATAGATACCGACGAAGCCAATGCACTGGGCATAACAACAGGTGATCTCGCACATTTGTCATAAGGCTGTAGCAGTCCTGACCTTTTGCACCACGCTAGCACCACAACCCAACTGGAGGTTCACACATGCTAATTGGCAAAGTTATAGGCTCCGTAATAGCCACCAGAAAAAACGAAAGACTAACAGGCAGTAAATTCTTGATAGTAGAATCCTTACACGGCTGTGAGCCAAAGCGCGTGGTAGCCGTTGACAATGTAGGCGCTGGCGCTGGCGAGATTGTACTTGTTACTACAGGAAGCGCCGCTAGGGTAGCGATGGATAACCCCGCCGCCCCCGTAGACGCGGTTATAGTAGGGATAGTAGACGGCCCTGACAGAATCGTTATAGAAGAATAACAAATTGAATATTTGAGGAACATCATGAGCGATAACCTTAAACTAACCATCTCAAAATCCCCCACCCGCAGGGCCTTGGCTATGGTCGAATACAGCACGGTTGCCTCCGGCATAATAGCACTGGACATAATAACCAAGGCCGCAGAGGTAGATATATTGGCGGCCCAAACCATCTGCCCCGGCAAGTATATGGTCATTTTCTGCGGGGGGCTTGGCGCGGTAAAAGCCGCATTAGAAGCGGCAAGGCGTACGCCTAATCTGATGGATGAGTTCCTGCTGGGGCGTCCGCACGCAAGTATCTTCCCGGCCCTTAGCGGGGCGGGAATTTCGCCGAAAAAGGCAGCACTTGGTCTGATAGAAACTACAACAGGTGCTACGGCAATCAAAGCAGCTGACACAGCTGCCAAAACATCTTGGGTAAGCTTGGCTGAAATCCGCGTTGCTCACGGTATGTGCGGCAAATCTACTGTCATATTTACAGGCGAAGTAGCCGCCGTAACAGCGGCCCTAGATGCCGCTAAAAATGAAGCCGCCGAAAAAGGAATGCTTTTAGACACCGCATTAATCCCCAACCCGGATGACAAAATGCTGGCGGCAATGGTATAGTCAGGGAAACCAAATACTCACTTATTAAACATGACGGAGGTAACAAGCATGAAATTCAGAGTAGGAGTTATCGGGCTTGGCAACGTATCCCCTATGCACCTTTACCCGGCCCAAGCATTAGATTGTTGTGAGCTTGTCGCGGTATGCGACAATAAGGAAGACCGTGCAATAGCTAAAGGCAAGGAGTTTGGCTGTAACTATTACACAGACTATAAACAAATGATTGATAAAGAGAATCTAGATGTAGTACACATTTGCACCCCGCACTACTTGCACCCGCCCATGACAATATACGCACTGGAAAATGGCTGTCATGTGCTAACAGAAAAACCAATGTCCACCAACTTCGCGGACAGCGAAGCTATGGTAAAAACTGCCGATAAAACCGGCAAAACATTGGGTGTTATATTCCAAAATAGGTACAACCCCGGCTCGGTACTGGCAAAAGAGATGCTAAGCAGCGGTAAACTGGGGGCAGTTAAGGGCGCAAAGCTAAGCGTAACGTGGATGCGTACAGACGAATACTACTCTCAAAGCGACTGGAAAGGCACATGGGACAAAGAAGGTGGCGGCGTTATGATAGACCAAGCCATCCATACGTTTGACCTGCTGCGCTGGCTTATGGATGCAAAAGTAGAGTATGTAAACTGCCACTACGCCAACCGTACTCACACCACCATCGATGTAGAAGACGTGGCCGACGGCGTTATCAAGTTTGACAACGGCGTGCTTGCTTCTTTCTATACGATAAATTATTACTCCGAAGACTCCGATGTTGAAGTAGAGCTTCACTGCGAAAAAGGGCATATCAACATAAAAGCCGATGTCTGCACCATTAAAATGAAAGATGGCCGCAAATATATCGCAGATAAAGAACCCGGTGAGGCTTTCACATATGGCAATGTAAAAAGCTATTGGGGCGTAAGTCATGTCAAGCAAATCTGTGCTTTCTACGAAAGTCTTAAAAAAGGTGAGCGCCCGTTTTTAGATGGGCATGATGCGCTGGAAACAATGCGTATGATTTTTGGGCTATATGATAGCGGCAGAGAAAAGCGGCAAATTAGCTTATAACCAACAAATTTAAGAAACTCCACGAAAAAATAAATATAACCAAGAATTATCACGCTTAAGTTAAGCAACCTATGATATACTTCTTCCGCAGGAAATTTATTATAGGAAGTGACCCATGGATTTTAAAAAGCGCATGACCTATTTTAGGGCATTAACCATCCCTTTTCGTGTAACGCCGCTAGAAAACGTGATATCTCTTTTGTTCAGGCTTCTATACTTAGCCATAGCACCTATAACTGTATTAGTAACCGCATATTTTTTAGACACGGCATTAGCAGTCGTAACCGGCGGCTATGAAACTGTGCAAATGATACGCCCCCTTATTTTTATGGGGGCTTTGTCTATTTACAACTATATAACCGGGCCGGTGCTAGATCTGCTTGGCAACCGCCAAAATATAAAATCTATGTTAACCCTTCGTCCGCTGATAATAGAGAAATGGGCACGGCTGGAGTATAAACATGTAGAAGACACAAAAACCATGGATATCCTAAACCGCATGGGCGGTGCGGATAGTGAGTTAGTCCAGATTCAAGATACATTGCTGCGGTTTATATTTATGGTGGGAAGCACCATTAGTATTGGTGTCATTCTACTGGTGCAAGCGCCTTTGGCCGGGGTAATATTAGTGGTTATGGCAATCCCCGTATTTTATATTGCCCAACGCGCCGGAAAAGCCGCTTACCAAACCCGGAAAGATACATCTATAGACCAGCGCTACCAAGGTGCGCTGGCCTTTGCTTTAGGCTCTAGGGAATTTGTGGCCGAGCGTAATCTTTTTGGCTGGGGCGATTATGTAAACGATAAATTCTACGGCCATTTCGAAAAAGCGCGAAAGTGGCGCTGGAAAATAGGCCTTATATGGAATGTAAGAGGGCAGGCATCCGGGTTCCTTTTGGGTGTTTTCGCATCATTGGGGCTATTTATAATGGCACCGGCAGTAGCGGCAGGAAATTTAACAGTAGGAACATTTATCGCTTTGCAAGTTGCTTTATTTAGCCTTATCAGCTGGATTGGCTGGGCAATGCCGTGGAGCTTTCGTATGTTTGCAGAGCAGCGCGAATTTCTGAAGGATTTTAACGAATTCGCAGCCCTAAGCGAGACACCTATGGCAGAAACCACACCCGCCATACCACCTCCAAACTTTGAAACACTTGTGTTTAAAGATGTAAGCTTCACATATCCCGGCACAGAAAAAATGATACTTAAAAATCTTTCTATGGCAATAGAAAAAGGCAAGCATTACGCGTTCGTTGGTGTAAACGGCGCAGGCAAGACAACCCTAACAAAGCTGATTACCCGCCTATACGACGATTATAGCGGCGAAATTATACTTAATGGCAAACCCCTGCGAGACTGGCCAATGGGCCAAATAAAGGCAATGTTTTGCGCTTTATTCCAAGATTTTGCCCGCTATGATATATCTGTAGCCGAGAACACAGCAATTGGCAAGATAAGCGGGGCCGAACCTCACGAAATAGACCGGGCATTAGATCTTGCAGGCTTTAACTTTGAAGAAGCCGATCTAAAGCAAGGCAAGGACACAATGCTTGGCCGCACCCACAAAGACGGAACAGACCTTTCTGGCGGCCAGTGGCAAAGGCTGGCCTTTGCGCGGGCAATAATTAACCCTGCCCCGGTAAAAATACTGGACGAGCCAACCGCCGCCCTAGACCCGGTAGCCGAAGGCCAAGTCTATGCCCAGTTCGAATCTATCAGCCGTGGCATAACCACCATCTACATCAGCCACAGATTAGCTTCCGCAAAAATGGCGGATACCATCTTTGTTCTGGACGATGGAAATATAGCAGAGCAGGGTAGCCATGATGAGCTTATGGCTGCAAACGGTATATACGCAGAAATGTACAATAGCCAGCAGGGCTGGTACGCAAGCGAATTTAATGAACAACAGTCTCGTCCAAGCCAAAACTGATTCAAAATTTATTCACTAAAGGAGGGACAGATATGGAAAAAGAGAAAAAAGCGAAACTATCCGTTTTTAAGGCAATAAGCCGCATAATCCCACTATTTTTTAAGACCCTTCCCTCGGCTTGCATATTATTAGCATTGGCGGGCATTATGCTTGGGATTATAAACGGGTTATCAGCCCCAGCAAATCAGTTTCTTTTCGAAGCCCTGACCGGCCTATACCAAGGTGACGGGATATTGCGCCATGTATATATAGGTGCGGTGCTGGTGACAGGGGTTATGCTTATCCGCATTATTATGGATGCGGCGTACAATATGTTATACCGGTATCATTACGAAGTAACCAACGGGCGATTGCTAATAATAGGGCATAAGAAAATCATGTCCCTTCCTGCCCAGCAGTTCGAAAACAGTGCGACCTTAGACCTCATAAATATGGCCGACCATGGCAAGAACGGTGCGCTGCATTTATATGGCGCTGTAAGCAATGCCTTGTTTATGACCGTCCCGTTTTTTGTTGTAATGGGTGTATATTTATGGCGGCTGCAACCTTTATTGTTGCTGGCAATTTTTATAGTTTTTGTTCCTGTAACTCTGGCCCAAATATTTGAGACCGGACTGTACGACAAGCTGGAAAAAGAAAGCGCCCCGCTGCGCCGTGTAAGCAACCATTACAGTGCCTGCATGAGTAGCCAAGAACGCATGAAGGAAACCCGCCTGCTTGGGATTTTTCAATATTTCAAGAACCTATATATGGGCGCACTGGCCTTGGTCGCGCAAAAGCAGTGGACAACCCAAAAAAAAGTTACCGCCATGATGTTAGGGCTAAACATTATAAAAGCAACAGGATGGATAGGGGTATTGGCCCTATTATTTCGGGCGCTGATGATAGGTAGCATTTCTGTAGGGGCTTTTGCTGCTGTGTTTGCAGCAACCCAGTCCATGTTTAACATGGTTGAAAATGCGGTTGCCAATGTACGGCACTATGTAGCCCAAGACCTAGGGTCTATCCACAACTATATTGGCTTTTTGGATTTGCCGGTACCTCAGGGCGAAGAAATCGCCCCAGATTTTAGCAAGGGCATCGTAGCCAAAGATGTATGTTTCTCGTACACCCCGGACGCGAAACCCGCAGTTGACGGTGTAAGCTTAGCCATTAACGCCGGGGAAACCATTGCGCTTGTGGGCGAAAACGGAAGCGGAAAGACTACACTGGTAAAACTGCTTTGCGGCCTGTACTCCCCCGGCATTGGGCAAGTACTTATAGGCGGGCGCGACGCAAGCACCACCGCCGCTGCTTCACTTTTTAGTGAAACTTCCGCGGTTTTCCAAGACTATAGGCGGTATGCATTAAACTTAGGCGAAAATGTTCGAATAGGCCGTGTAAATGATACCAGTGACCCGACTCAAGTACTTAAAGACGCAGATATCGACCCGACAGATACATCCACATTCCCCCAAGGGCTAAACACAGTCATGCAGCGGCAATTCGAAGGCGTAGAACTTTCCGGCGGCCAGTGGCAACGGATTGCCATGGCCAGAGGGCTATACCGGCGGCACGAATTTATTATCTTAGATGAACCTACCGCCGCAATAGACCCGCTGGAAGAAACACGTGTATACAAACGCTTTGCAGAACTAACCAAGGGCAAGATAGGCATATTGGTTACACACAGGCTAGGCTCTGCAAGGATAGCCGACCGCATAGTTGTTATGGATGCCGGTAAAATAGTAGAAACAGGTACCCATGAAGAGTTGGTTAAGTCACATGGGAAATATGCAGAAATGTGGGAAGTTCAGGCAGAAGCGTATGCTTAGTACCGATATAGCTTTGGTTTTGATACTCGGGACAAAGGCTTTTCTGGTTTTGATACATTGGTGAAAGGCGATTTTATCATGGAATTTGTTGGATGGGCATATTCTTGGAACAAATATAATACACCTGCGTTTTATCAGTCGTAAGGATATCAAATAACCCAATCAGGGCCCGTATTGGGAAGAGGATATCAGCCATACTATGTAAATGGCATAAAAGACTCAAAACCAAAAATTTCAAAGAGGTGTATTAAATGAAAAAATTGCTTACACTTGTAGCACTGTTACTTCTTGTACTAGCCATAACCGCATGCAGCGACAGCCCCGCGCCGCTAATGGCACCTGATTCAGAGGGAGTATCCGGTATCGACTATGATGCCGATGCTTCTAATGATTTTACCCTAGAAGCAGATGACAACGATTATAACTTCGACCTTGATACCGATTACGGCTTCGGTGAAGAAATATGGGATGATATGCCCACATTTAGTTCATTGGCAGGTGAAGTGGTAGAAATTAACGTAGATTACAGTGACCCTCCAGTCTATACATTCCTAATTAAAGGCGAAAACGGCAGTGCTAACCTTATTACTAATTTCAATACCTTCTTCTTAGGCGAAAAGCCCGAAGTTGGCGACACAATTACCGGTTTTTATATACCGGAAGTATTCATGGCTTTGATATACCCGCCACAATTTAACACATCCGTAATCGTAAACGGTGAATTCGGCAACATAGCAGTAGACCGTTTCAACGAAGAACTAATAAGCTATGACGGTTTCCTTATGCTTAACATAGGCGAAGATACCGAAATAATCCTTCAAGACGGCGAAGCATTCGATTGCGAACTAGCCCACCGCAAGCTTGTTGTACTATACGACATTTCCACAAGAAGCATCCCCGCCATGACTACCCCTAACAAAATAATCGTGCTATTCGAACATGCAACAACCGGCCCGGCTCTTTTGTGATAAGCCACTAAAGCTTAAGTGCAGGCTGCACTTATTGATTCTTTTGAAACCGCGGGGCGATTCCCTGCGGTTTTATTTTTTCCTTCCATTTTTCACATAAACGAGATATAATCAACCCCGAAGCACGACACGGAGGTACAAATAAATGTCTAATAATACAGCATATAACAACCCAAACAGAAGAAACACTAATGGCAGGCGGCCTAAGAAGCCCACGCAAAGAAGGACCCAGCGGGTTTTCTTTAGGTCCTTTTTAATTACTGTTATAGCTTCGCTGGCTATAGCTACTACCGCGGTTATGGCTTGGAATAGGGCAATTGTACCGCCGGTTGTTCAAGATATGACAGCAAGGCCGGTTCCCCCGGCAACGCGCCCCACAAACCCCAACAGCGGGTCGGGCAATTATTATGAGGATGAGCAAGAAGCCGAATACATCTGGCCCGCACCCGAAAGATTTACTAACGAAGACAGACGTGAAAATTTTTGGACTTTCCTAATTTTAGGCCTTAACGAGGGCCGAAACGCCAATACTGTAATGGTTGCTTCATATTGCGGCGTAACCAGAGAGGCAAATCTTATAAGCATACCCCGCGATGTACCTATAAACGCAAACCGTCGCGGCCATGCCCAAAAATTGTCTTCTTCTTACTTAGCCGGCGCCGGTGGCGGGCGCGGCAGGGCCGGTGGTATTGCAAGGGTGCAGATGGATGTTATGAATGTTATTGGGTTTATCCCTGATTATTATGTTGTTATCGACTACGATACGTTTTTCACTATTATTGATGCCGTGGGCGGTATAGAAGTATATGTACCTATCCGTATGCGATACAGAGACCCGTACCAAAACCTCAACATTGATATTCAACCAGGCTTGCAGCATATGGACAGCCAAACGGCTTTAGAGTTTTCGCGGTTTAGGCAAGCCAACCGCGGCTCCGGATACCCAAGCTTGCCCGATGGAGATATAGGCCGTACAAGGAACCAACAGGCTGTAGTAAACGCGGTTATAAGCAGGTTATTGACCCCCGCAAGCATCCTAAGAATCCCGGAGTTTGTAAGCATCTTTAATGAGAGCGTATACACAAACTTGACATTTAGGGAAATGATGTTTTTTGCGCTGGAGCTTAATCACGTACGGGGAGCGGATGCGCTGTATACCGATACTTTTACCCCGACGCATACAAGCGGCAGGCCGTATTATTTCGAATTTTTAAGCCCAACAGCTGTACTTGAAATTGTTAACCGCACCATTAACCCCTTCCTTGAGGATATAGAGTTGCGTGACTTGAATATAACTACAGGATAGATGGGTGGTGAATATTGGGGCTGTCGCGTTAGCATTTTCATGAATAAATATGCATATTTATTCATGAAAATGCTTAACAAGACAGCCCTTTTACTATCTTAAAATGGCATCGTATATTCTATTTCGTTAATTATATTTGTAAACCGATACCCAAGCCTGTGATTATCGGATGCAATGTCCCACGTCAGGTGCAAGTTTCCGGTTACGGTAAAGGCTTCGCTCCTATGCCAGTTGTTCTCTGCGGTACTCTTGCCGAAATCCCATTCTAGGGCATACAATGCAATTTTATCACCAGACTCTATTGGATCGTGACCTTTTTGGATTACGTGACCGTCGCGGTAGCGTACTCCTCTAACATGGCCTTGGGGGTAGCTGCGGCTAAAGGTTATAATTATATCCCCTTCCCTACCGTTAATTTGTGCAGGTATTGCATAGAAACGGGCTTGAGATGTTTGGATTATTGGATACATACTAACAGGGTGGCCGTTTAGGCTTGGCCACAGCAGATCATTGTCAGGGGTGTCTGTTTGCAGCAAGCCAGCCATGCGGTAGCGGTTTTGTGTTATGGGTTGCCATAGCACCAGCTCTGACCGCATTGGGGCGATATGCCGGTCAGTATTATTTACAAGCCCATTGAAAAAATGATGTAGGTACGCAGTATAGTCGCTGTCCATATTCAGGTTTGTGTAGGCCCTTAGGGATTCAACGCCTTCGGATTTTCCACCATATATATAGAAGGTACTTAGGCCAAATACTTCCGTGTCAGAATTATGGCGGTGATAGACTACACAGTTGTTAATGGCACGCAGCAGCGCCATCACTTCTTGCGGGAACAGGTCTATCATCATAAGTGCCATATTGCCAATGTCCACCATATCGGAATAATTATCTCGTGGGCTGCCCTCGCCAAAGGTTTTGGTGACACCACGCCTTTTTGCTAAGTCATGGAAGGTAGGGCCATCCGGTGATTTTATGCCGGATGAAGCAAGGGAAGTCAGGCGGCCCATTTCTTCCATAACGGGCCTCACTTTCGACAGGTCAATAACGCTAAGATTTAATATTTCATCGCTGTTAGGGCCGAAGAAATCCATGAAGGTATCTACGATAACTTCGCCCAACTCGAAACCGCTCATATATGGGTCGTGGTTTAGCGCAGACAGGAAAACATAGTCCCAGCCGTCCCCCGGCTCTAAATCTTCTGAAGCTATTAGCACATGAGCATAATCTGCCGCGATTACGGCCATTTCTATTGTAGCCATTAGGCATGCGTCAAAGCCCAAGAATTCTAATTTGTTTTGCTTAAGCCCCGCCTCTTCGAAGGCTTGACGCATATCCGCAAGGGTCAGGCTTGCGTCCGCAAATTTTTCATCATGACCAAAACCAGCTATAGAGCCGCCTCCATGGTCCCATAGAATCAAGCCGTATTTTTCCGCCGGATAGCATTTTATGCCGTAATTTATGAAGTCCCTAAGAGTTGTAGGGTCACCCATACTAATTTTGCCCATGCTGGTTACTTCGCTAAGCCATCCATCAATGACTTCCCAGATAATGCATTCGGTTTCCGGGATTACATCGTTCTGCCAGCGCTTCGTGCCACCGGTTAGAATTATTACATTAGCGTTTTTAGAATCAAGGCCAGATTCCAATATTTCTACAAGGTCTGTTGTGGCAGCACCAAAGTCGCTTTCAAGGTCGGAGCCGTTCATATATATCATAATTGTGTAAGGTTTAACGGCGGCAGGTGCTGCGGAGGTACATATAATTATGAAAAGTACGGCGGTTATTAAAAATGCCAATCTTTTTATATGCTTCATATCTCACACTCCGGTTTTAGTAAAATAAAAAAACCGTGGGGCCCTGCCCCACACCCCACAAACTTTTGAAAAAGTTTGATCAAAACTTTGATAGAAACCGCGCAATGTACGGTTTCATTTTAAAGTTTTTGGTCAAGCTTTTTTCAAAAAGCTTGCGGGGGTGTGGGGGCAGAGTCCCCACGGTTTTCAAAGGATTTTCATCAGTGCATTCCCATACCGCTTGGTGGCTGCCCGCTTGTAAGGGCCGACTTAACAGTGTTTAAATCCTGTGGGTTAGCCGGGGGCGAGCATGCATAATAGCCTTTTTGCTCTGCAATTTTGTATAGGTCATATTGGAACTTTTCGTCGCCATCACGCATCTGCTGGAAGGTCTGGCGCAGTGTTGGGTTGGCGGTTTCGGTTATAAAAGTTGCATAGTGGGACAGGCTGGACTTTACGCCGCTTAGCACGTCCAGTACGATGTCTTTCTCTCTCATTTAATTTCCTCCTTTTCTACAGCATTTGAATCAGATTGTTGGCGGCTTGCGTAGCCTTTGTAGATGCCTGTGAAAACATCTGCTTGATTTGTGGGTCTTGCACTTGGCTGGAGTACTCGCTAAGTTTTCCGGCCACTGTTTGATGACCTAGAACTACTTCGCGAATCCAATTGAGTTCTGACTGTTTAAGTCCCGGCATGGTTTTTGCCCCTTTCTGGATTTATTTGTTTCTAGTTTTGCTTGAAATCGGGAAATTTATTCACACAAAATAACCTCACATGAAAATCGCCGAATCTCTTGACTCCTTGCTTTGGATAGAGTAGAGTATTTATATGAATTGAAAGGGAGGTAAGAGTTGTGCTGCAGCTGTTTAATGCTGATATGATGAATACCCGGCGAGGCCGTCGTGTGATGAAGCACAATGGGCTTTTACCGACGTGTTCAAAATCAATCTAAAAAGATGATTGTATGAAACGGTCAAAGTCCGAGGAATTCCCGGATTTTGGCCGTTTTTTATATGCTAGGAAACTGCTTTGCAGTTCCCGTTGGTAGAAGCGGAAGTAAAAAGCGGCTGCACCGCTTTATTTATGTCAGGAGGAAATATAATGAGTTTCTTATTGTTCGATATCGTGTCAAACGAATTGGCAAAAGTATCATCACTTGAGGTTCCCGAAATTTACGGAAAACTAGAACAGCCGCCCAATTCAGAATTAGGCGATGTCGCCTTTCCGTGCTTTTCGTTAGCACGCGCTTTGAAAAAAGCGCCGCAATCAATCGCTGAAGATATGCGTACCCAACTTCTTGCGCAATCCACATCGTTTGTATTTTCAGAAATCAAGGTAATCGGCGGCTATCTTAATTTTTATCTGAATAAAGAAGAAATGCTTAAATTTTTTTACGATAAAGTTAAAAGCAGTTCGCTGGTTGATTTTTCTGATAACATGGGCAAAAAAGTTACGATCGAACACACCAGCGTCAACCCCAACGCTTCGCCACACATTGGCCGTGCAAGGAATGCCATGATTGGAGATGCAAGCGTCAGATTGCTTAGGTTTTTAGGCTGTGATGTTAAAGTACATTACTTTGTTAATGATATTGGCAAACAGATTGCCCTTTTAGCGTACTGCACAAAAGACAAATCCGAGATAAGTTTTGACGAATTGCTAAACCTGTATGTTGCGGCGAACGAAGAGTTAAAAACTGACCCGGATTTAGAAGATGAGGTATTCCAGATTCTTAACCGAATGGAAAACGGGGATGATGATGTATTCGCCGTCTTTGCCCGTATTGTTGATATTTGCATTAAGGGGCAAATGGAGATTTTTAATGAGTTTGGTATTTACTATGATTTATATGATTACGAATCACAATATGTAAAGTCGGGGAAGACTGAAGAGGTTTTATCATCGCTTAAAAACACGGGAAAACTCTTTGAAGATGAAGATAAAAGGCTTGTCTTAAATTTGGATGAATTTAACATTAACCCTGAAAATCCTTATTTGCCACTTACAAGAAAGGATAAAACCTCTTTGTATCCGCTACGGGATATATGCTACAACATAGATAAAGCCAAGGAAAACTCGTCCAGAAACATTGTTGTGCTTGGCGAGGATCAAAGACTGTATGGTAAGCAAATCAATGCTGCCTTAAGTTTGTTAGGGATTAAAGGCGCTGAAATAATCAATTATTCATTTGTCCTTTTACCTGACGGTAAAATGTCTACACGGGCAGGGCAGGTCGTGCTGTTGGAAGACCTTATGCGCGATACAGTCAAATATGCGAAAACAACAATCGCGGAGCATCGCAATGCCGGTAATTTGAATGAATTGCTATATGATAATGTACTTCCTAAACAGCTTGCTTATGGCGCAATAAAATATTCTATCCTTAAATGTGGCAACGAAAAAAATGTTGTATTTGATAGAGAAAACGCGCTAAATTTTCAAGGTGACACCAGCGTTTATATTCAATATTCATTTGCGCGTATTCAATCGCTGTTAAAAGATGAATGATTGGATGCAAGCGCAAATGATATGGCAACACTTACGCACGCGCTTGAATGGGAAATTATTAAAAAGGTATTGTATTTTAATCAAGTCTTAACCGCTGTTTCCAGTGATTTTAACTTCTCAGCCCTTTGTAGTTATTTGTTCGATTTATGCCAATGTTTTTCTAAGTGGTACAAAGAGTGTCCGATAAAAAACGCTGATACTGTGCTTCGGTCTTCACGGTTGTTTCTTGCTTCTGTTGTCGCTTATGTTATTAAGAATGGGTTAAATATTCTTGGGATAGAGGCACCAAATAAAATTTGATTATCTGTGACCGGTTAAATTCGAGTTTAGGATAGTAGAATCATGAAATTTTCACAAATGCAAAAGCCCTGCTTGAATCCCCATTCAGGGGTGAGATGGAAGCGGCGTGGGGCAAGCTGATGTTTACTAACCTTGAAATTGAGTTAAAGACATTCTCACCCGAAATCATAGAGGGTTTGCAGGAAGAAAACAAACTAAGTTCGGAACGGGCTGATTTAATGGCATCTGCGGTTATAGCCTTTGATGGCAAGCAGCTTAACTTATCAGAAATGGGTCCTTATTTCCAAGATCTTGACAGGGAGGTTCGTAAAAAAGCTGTCAATGCCTGTTCCGACTGGTTTATGGAGCGTAGCGAACAATTTGACAGTATCTTCGATGCTCTTGTAAAAGTCAGAACGCGCATGGCAAAAAAACTCGGCTATGAATCCTTTATTGAGCTGGGGTACCACCGTATGCAAAGAAATAGCAATGACCCAAATATTGTTGAAAAATTGCGAGAGGGTGTGCTTAAATATTTTGTACCTATTGCCGCACAGCTTAAAGTCGAACAGGCAAAGCGCATTGGTGTTCCTTCCATAACTGTTATTGATAGCGGATTATCCTACCCAGATGGAAATCCAACGCCCAAATGTACGCCAGACGAAATATTAGAGCATGGTAAAAAATGTATGCAGAGCTTTCTAATGAAACATCTGAATTTTTCAACTTCATGAGTGAAAATAAGTTATTTGACGTACTTATAAGGCCGGGCATGGCTACGCCACCTATATGGCGAAAGATATTTACCCATATAAGCTGATGTTTGGGCCGGAGGATATAGCTGAAATCCACGCAATGGCAATGGAGTTTTTTGCATGGCCGTGGATGGAGGGCTTTTTTGGTGAAGATACGAAAAAGTACTATCATAATCATATATCAACGACTGTTGGCCTTTTGTCTCGCGAGCGATGGCTGACGAGTTTCAGCACATAGTCTAATTCGAACTGTTTGCCGCAACTCTGATATAAAAACGAAGGGGTATCCATATGCATTTTGGATAAGACCCAATAAGTCAGAGCGCATATCAAACGCAATTTCAAGCCCTAATGCCCGCATATGACCAATCGGGTTAAGATTAAACTCCTTATCCAACCGTGGCATACGGACGTCACCTAGATATCTACGTTCTAATTTGTTCTGATCCTATGCTCCGCTTCTTTATACACCTTATCATCATCCCTAACAGAAATGATGATAATTTTCATTACCTCGTCTTCCCTTACAAGCTGATAAACCACTCGCAATCCGTCGCTCTTCAACTTAATTTTCAAACACCCAGCCAGTTTAGATGAACTTCTATTGCCTAATGGCTTGCCATAACCGCCCTCTGATTGAGGTAAGGGGTTTTGAGAAACTCTCCTGATAATTTTCAAAGTGCGAATTTTCACAGAAATATCCAGATTATTCAAATCATTATTTGCAGCTTCTGTGTATTGAATATCCCACACACTCACTCTAACTCCACGTCCTCCCAGCCCTCTAAATCGGCTTCGATTATGCCATGACGATCCATAACATCTTGCTGAGTGTAAGTGTGCCCACCTTTATCTAGCCGATTTTCGACTTCAATCATAAGTTCCAAATCTTCAATATGTTCCAATAAGCTTTCGTACCTTTCGAGAGAAAGCAATATACAGGTTGGTTTGTTATTTTTTACTGCAATTTTTATACCAGTCTGCGTAACTTCGTCAAAAATCTTGGCAGCTTCACCTTTGTTAAATCTAGATACAGGCACAATAGATCGCATTACTTCTGCGGCTTGTACATATGAACGCATAAGATCACTCCTCATAGAATGCTTTACTTTACTATATCACGGCAAAAGAAAAGTATCAATAAATTTATTATAAAATTTATTGATACTAGATTACGGAATAGCTAATTTAGATGAAGACGAGAGCAAGGATATGTGACCTTTGAATTAGCAAAGACGTATTATCAGATAGACAAAACACCCATGTATTGTAACAGCCGCTGCCTCTGTCCCATCACGGTTCACTTTTATCCTAACCGTTTGCCACAGTTCTGATATAAAAATAGAGGGGTACTCATTTGGATTAATGACAAGGCCCGATAAATCAGAGTGTTCACCAAACGCTGTCTCAAGCCCTAATACCTGCATATGCTCAACCAGATCAAGATGAAACTCATCCAAGCTCTCACCTCTTGCCCCCAAAGCCACCATGGCAAGTACATAATAGACAGACAGGGGCGAAATAACTGCGTTTTCATCTCCGGTTCTTAATACTTCGCGGAATAAATTCTGTGAGAACTGCGGAATAGCAGAGTTGACCTCATCAATGGCCACACCTTGAGTTGATGGTAGTGATACACCTGTTATATATGAATATGGTGTATCAGTCACATCAGCGCAACCTGCAAAAAAAATCAGAAGTGTGATTAAAGATACAAGTACGTTATTGTTTATTACATCAAATGATATTCCGTCAACATTGGATGCGGCAATACATCTTTGGTTATTTGGAATTGTAGCATCCAAAAACTGAAAAGTGTCTAATAGCGTACTGTAAGCAAACCCAACTTCTCTAACTATAACCTCGTCCATCGAAAAACTCTGTGCAGTTACAATATTAGTATTCTGCGCATAATCCTCAGTTACAAGAATAACCAGATTCCCGTTACAGTCAACATATATCCCGCCAAAACAGTCGAGATATATAAACTGTCCCATCCGATTTTGCGGCAATGACAGATAGAAGTCATCAAGTAGTTCGATAGCCCTGAAGTAGTTTGTCGCAAACTCAGCCCCAAACTCTTCTATAAACATATCATATGCCGTAAAAATTCAATGTCACCATCTACATAAGTATATTATCAGCATTCATTAACTGCCATATTTCACCATTATTTTTATTTCTCTTTAAGTAACCAACTATTACATGCCCCACCTACCAAATGCATAAATCCACCAACTTCCTCATATATTTTCCCGAACAAACACATCACCACCTATCAAGAAAGGTAGGGCCAAAATGCGAGAAAAAGTAACCAATATACTATCCCTGCCAAAGGAGATAGCCCTAAACCTCCCGTTAATCCAAGCCACGGGCCGCAACGAAATAAACATAGAAAACTATAAAAACCTAATAGAATTCACAGACACCAAAATCCGCATACAAACTTCCGCAGGCGTACTAACAATAGAAGGCACCGGGCTAAATCTAAAACAAATCACAACAGAACACATACTTATAACCGGTAAAATATCATCAATGAATTGGTAGGGATGGGCATGTTGCTTAACGTTTGGCAGTTCACAAAGGGATATGTACGCATCCAAATCACAGGCTTCTCGGCAGAGCGCTTTTTAAACATGGCCGCTTACCGTGGCGTGTACCTATGGGATGTAGCACGCACCCCGGAAGGTGTCCATGCCAATGTAACAATACAAGGGTTTAAGCGCCTAAAAGGCTGTGCAAAAAAGACAAAATGCCGCACAAAAATCATAGGCAAAAACGGTCTTCCTTTTATCGCGTACAGGTACCGTAAGCGTAAGCTTCTTATGGGCGGTGTGGCGTTTTTCGTAATTATGATGTTTGTGCTTTCATCATTTATATGGCATGTGGATATCGTGGGCGGTGAAGGTGTATCTCACGCTGCAATCTTTACATTTTTGGAAGAACAAGGGCTTAGCACCGGGTCGTTTAAGCCCCGCATAAACGCCAGAAACTTACAACGCGAGCTTCTGAACCACTTCGACGAACTTAGCTGGGCAGACATACATACAAGAGGCACCCGCACCACGGTTATGATTTCGGAGGCAATACCCCGTCAGCCCCTGATAGACAGGCACACCCCAGTACATGTTGTAGCATCCCAAGATGGACTCATAACCGGGATAGCTACATCGTCCGGCGCACCGCTTGTACGCCAAAACGACGTAGTGCGGGCAGGCGAAATGCTGGTTAGCGGCATCTTAGAAATAGGTATAGAAACAGGCATGCCCAGTCAAGTATATGTACACGCCTATGCCGAGGTATGGGCAAGGCGCTATCACACAATCGAATTTGCGATCCCGCTGGCATATGCGCAAAAGGTTTACACCGGGCGTACCGCCACCCGCCGCAATCTTCAATTGCTGTTTGCGGGCAATTTTCGCCTAGGCATCCCCAGAAGAATCCCCTTCGAATCGTACGACCGCACAACCACCCGTAATCAGCCGGGTGTGGGCAGCGATTATCCCCTACCCTTCATATTAATAACCGACCGTTATGCGGAGTTTACGTGGGAAACCCGCACCCGCACAATAGAGGAAGCAGCAGCACTGGCCGACACCATGCTTACCAACAGAATCATGAGAGAATTTGACTTTGGTATAGATATCATAGACAGGCATGTAGAATTACAAGAAACCACTGATGCACTGGTGGTAGCGGCAAGAATCACCACTCATGAAAGGATTGACCAACAAGTTCCTATAAACACAGCACAAAATGAAACAGCACTACCCCTAGAGGCAACGCCATAAATCAACCAGCCAAGTGCATCACACATCACGCTACAGTTGGCGATTATGAAAACGCACAACAATATCGATTTTTTATTTGCGATAATTTGGTCAAAAAAAGCTGTGGGTATCATCCCACAGCTTTTTTAAACCAAATCAATCAAGCAACATTAAAACGCAGCCCATCAATATGCGGTATTTATAACCCTTACTATTGCCAGACAAAGGCCTTCCTTGCTTTCCGCCTGTGAAGTATCAAAAGCCAAACCGTTCCTACCAGCAAAATAAATATACCCATTGCAGTAAACATTGATGTACCCACACCGCCTGTTAAAGGCAATATCATACTTCGGACATTACCAACATAGAAATAACCGTCCAGATACATAAATGTCGGAGCCGTGCCGCCTACGGTCACAACAATAAACTCTTCCGCTATATCATCATAAGCTATACGCCATTGGCCAAAAGGCATTTGGAACTCGACTGGTGCAAGCGTTTCCACTAGATGATACACACTGTCGAGAGTTAAATCCATTGTAATTGGGGTGCCTATAAGGCCACTACTACGCAAGTCATGTTCTACACGTATCCAATTTGGCGATGGGTAGGTAGTGACAAGGTCTGGTATAGAGCCCGAACCAACAAAGCGGAACAGTGAGAAATATGCACCTTCTAATAAGAAGGGTGTAATATCAGCAATAACCGTTAGGTTTGGCGCAATGTAGACATCGGAGGTGGTCTTATGGAAACTAAACTCTTTCACCGGTGGCCTACGGAAATTTATATCATAATTGTTGATAGGGTGATCATGAGTACTTTGCGTTCCGTTTTGGTCATCACCGGGGATATTGGTCCAATCATAAGCATTAGTTGGCGGCTGAGAACTTCCCTGACCCGCAGTATTATCGTCAAATAATACAGTGTCATCGATTATCAGATTAGAGTAAACCCCTGCTATGTCTAGTTCTGCAACATTGTACTGGTATAGTTCTGTAAAAATTCCGCCACCCATTTCATCGGCGTGATTATCTGTGATATCCGCGTTGCTTATATCCGCGGTACCACCTGCGGCAACAAATATACCGCCGCCGCTGCCGTTATACACACCGGCGGTTATAACTGCCCCGGTCTCTGGGTCAAGTTCTTTGGCAACATAAGGGGCATCCAATGTTGAAACAGCTTCATTGTCTGTAATCTCGCCGCTGTTAACTGTTAAAGTTCCGCTAGCAACAAAAATACCGCCGCCCTGAAGTGCCATGTTGCCTGTTACGATACTATCGTTATACATATCAAATGTAGAGCCGGCATCCCGCACAAACACACCGCCGCCTTGCCTTGTACGCACTATTTCAAAACCGGGCGTTGGGTTTGGATACGGGTTTGGCTGAGGATGGCCGTTGCCACTAATTGTACCCGCAAGCATTACCAAGGACGATGATGTCGCCGCGCCACCTGTTACGGATATTCCACCACCAATGATAGCAGTATTACCGCTGATAACAGCGCCATTTCCGGATGCGCCCGGGTGCATGTTCATGCTGCTGTTAAACACATGCACGCCGCCGCCAAAGTTAACACCAAGGTTATTACTGATAGAGCCATTGTGTAAATCGAAAGTACCCCCGCCTGTTATATGAACACCGGCACCATTCCCGGCCGGTGGGGTACCTGACTGTGGCGCAAGCAAAATATTACCGCTAATAGAGCCATCATGCATGGTAAACACAGAACCGCCAAGGACGTTTACACCGCCACCGCTCCAGTTTGATATATTATTGTCTATTGAGCCATTATGCATAACAAAGCTTGGCAAAGAGCCGCCTGTGACATTGCGCGACATATCTACACCGCCGCCGCCCCACGCACCTGTTGGGCCATCATATAGCGCTTCATTGTCGCGTATTGTGCCGCCATTCATGGTAAGGCTTATAGGGTGGTAATTGGCAGACTGGAAAAGACGCACACCGCCGCCAGTACTTGCATCGTTGTATGCTATCAGGCTATCAGGTTCCACGGTTAAGCTGCTAAAGCCGGTGACAAACACCCCGCCACCGCCGCTAGACGCACCAACGGCTGTGGATAAAGCTTCATTTTCTGTGATGGTAGAACCGTTTATAGTAAGCGTAGAATTAAGCACATGAATACCGCCGCCACTATTATAAGCGGTGTTATCGTGAATAGTAAAACCCGCGGGAATTGTTAGTACTCTAGCATTTGAAAGCGCAATCCCGCCGCCAATCTCTGTGGCGGTATTGCCCGTAATGCTAACGGGGCCGTTGTTGGCATTAATCGTCCAGTTGCCCTGTGTCCAATGGATAGCGCCACCTATACGGGCGCGGTTATTGTTTATATTTGTTGTGCCTGCCTCTTGCATAACAATGTTAGAGGTTGTTGTACTCAAATGTACCGCACCGCTGTAGTCAACGGCATAGTTGTTGTTAATATTGCCATGCTCTGCAGTAAGTGTACCTTGGGCAATAAACACACCGCCGCCGTTTTGGGTTGTTATACTTTGCGTGGCATTGTCTTGGGTTACGTACACCGTTGCTTGGTGGCCATTGTTGTTTATAGACCCACCTTGCAAAGTCAAAGAGCGAGCCGCAGCACCCTGAAGGAATATACCTCCGCCATTGGCACCGGCGGTATTGTTGTTTATAGAAACATGGCTGTTTACCAATACGGCAGTATTATTAGTCGTGTTTTGTGCGGCCGTATTAGAAAAAAATATGCCGCCACCGTCAAGCCTTGCCCTGTTGCCGGTGATGTTTAGTGGCGCGTCAATATCCAGCCAACGTGAGTTGCCCTGTACCCATATGCCGCCGCCGTTGCCCGAAGCGTGGTTGTTTGTTATATTACCGCTTCTAAAAATTAAATTCCCAGCCACTGCGTGTATGCCACCACCGTTTGCATTGTTAATAGCAGCATGTACGGCTCTATTATCGTTAATAGTACCCCCCGCAATTTCGGTTGTGGAGTTGGCACCTGCATTACTAATACCGCCACCGCTAACCCGCGCCCTGTTTCCGTTTACTTGGCCGCCTGTGTTAACTTGCAGTGTGCCTTGCGCTACAAATATTCCGCCGCCGCTTTCGGTGCTGATATTTTCCTGTGCGCCTGCTTGTGTAGTATATACAGTTGTAGCTATACCATTGTTATTTACTTGAGCTCCCTGCAATGTTAGTTGGCGTGCAGCTGCACCCTGAAAAAATATCCCGCCGCCATTACGACCAGCAGAGTTATTGTTTATAGTTACATAGCTAGTAAATAGCATTTGTGTATTATTTATAGTGTTTTGCGCGGTGGCATTTGTCATCCAAATCCCGCCACCATCAAGCCTTGCCCTGTTTCCTGAAATATTAAGGGGTGCTTCGATATCAAGCCATCTAGTTGGTCCGCTTAAAGCCATCCCGCCACCACTTCCGCTGGCATGGTTGTTTGTAATAGTGCCTCCCCAAAATGTTACATCACCAGTTGAGAGTATGCCGCCGCCATCAACATTAGTAGCAGCAGCTGTACCAACTGCCCTGTTCCCGGTTATCAAGCCTCCAGCTATTCTGGTTGGCCCACTTGCAACAAATCCACCGCCACCAGTGCCTGCTATATTATCTCTTATTTGGCCCCCAAGTACAGTCAGATGGTTCCATGACATATTAAGACCGCCACCTTGACTTGTGGCAAGATTATTATGAACCTGTGCGGTACCCGCTATATAAATCTGCGTATTGCAGCATATACCTACGCCACCACCATTTACAGCTGTATTGTTGTGGATTTCCCCGCCTGTCAGTATAAGAAATACTTGGCGTTGCCACCCATCCATATCAATCCCGCCACCTCTGCTTGTGGCAACATTATCGTATATGCGTCCCGCCCGTATTTCAATCCAAGTAGCAACACCGATTCCACTCATGGGTACTATCAAGCCGCCGCCGTTTCCACTTCTATTATTAGAAATAGTGGCTTGTGGATGGTTCATCATAAAACGGCCGCCTACTAGATTCACGCCACCGCCATTTGATAAAAGGTTTGGAGTTCTAGTAAGGGATACGTTGCGCAACTCAAGAGTTATTCCTACACCACTTATATTAATATGCCTATCTGTTCCGGTATTAAACCACGAACGATTCGTATCGCTATCGCTATCAAGAATAATATGGCGATTGTTGCCTGTAACGTTGATTAAGGTACCACCTGTAATATCGGCACCGAGAACAATACGATGTGCGGTATCAGCCGGCTGACCACTTGGCACAGAGTTTATCGCTAATTGCAACTGGTCAAAAGTCATAACAACAGGCGAAATCGTAATGATATTTGTAGGGTCAGGCGGAATAATCGGCAATGTAGGTGCAGTACTAAAAGGTACAATCGAAATAGGTGCGTCGTTCATATACCCGGCACCTTCCATATCAATACCACCCGGTACTCTATACAGTCGCACATACCCATATGGTTCACGATAAACATAGTAATACTCAAGTTCTGGTAGCACATTATACTGGGTACCATATTCCAGTGCACCATTTAACTCATCACAATAGCTATACCCGTACTCATAGCTGGAAAGGCATAGATACTCACCTTCCTGATTTTCTTCATTCTGGCCACTATATACCGGCGCGTCATTTATCCCGCCACCATAGTAGCATTGATACTCATTGTAGGGGCCATATATACCCCCATCACTTGCATGCAGGCCATAAGGCTCATAATAGCTATAATCATAACCTAGGTATATGTATGCATGACAACAGCTATTATCATTATTAGGTGCGTAACCTATGTACCCGCTATGCTCGTCCCACGAGTCAAATATGTACAATTCATTATCTATGGCGACTGGGGCTAGCATATAGATGTCTTGCTCTTGCGGTACTTCATAATTTACATAATCATCTGAGCCAAATGCCGCAAAATGTGTGATGCCACCGGTGACTATTGCCATAACCAGTAACATAATCACAAGCCGTTTTAGATTGCTGTTTCCTCCTTTTGATTGTAAAAGCTTCCGATACAGTTGCTTCATTGCGTACCTCCTATAAATACATGCTTGTATTTTGGCGTTAGCTAACGCCTATATATATTTATATGTTAACTCTTATGATACTTCAGAGGTTTTTAAGTTCCTGACTGAATTCCTTTCTGGCAATTATCGGCAATAGCCTAGCATTTCTTCAAAGCTATTGATAGACAGAGATTACGATTTAAATATTAGGATTAAATTTATATTAAAAAAGGCCATTCGTCAAGTCTTTTTAGACATAAAAAACGGCAAACGCATGAACTCCCTTTAAAAATCAATAAAAACATCGCACATTAAATCAATTTGAATGCTGCATTTACATCGTTTGCAGGCTAAACGCATGTTGTCAGGATAACTTTTAAAGATGTTTAAGGCGATATGACAAATTACGGCAAGGTTTAAAGCGGATTTATAACTAAAAGAGGACGCCTATGATAAGCGCCCTCTTTGTTTGGTCATAATTGCCATGGCTGGTCCTCCTTTCTGAGGTCCAGCAAAACACTGTCCATAGTAAAATACTTGGCAGACATGTCTCTCTATATAAAATCTTCTTCACAAGCAAACAGGCCCAAAAGGTTATCTGGGTTTAATTTACTTATTTCTCGCCTCTTCCAAAGTAGGCATTAAGATACATCTCCTTAATTTCCGCCATAAGCGGGTAACGCGGGTTAGCACCGGTGCATTGGTCGTCGAATGCCTGCTCTACCATTTCATCCAAACTTGCGTGGAAATCCTCTTCCGATATACCATACTCCTGTATGGATTTTTTTATACCTATGCTTTCTTTAAGTTCATTAATTTTACTAATCAACCCTTGTACTTTTTCTTCGTCGTTATTGCCTCCTATGCCGATAAATGACGCAATTTCCCCATAGCGCTGGGTTGCTATCGGGTACTTATATTGAGAAAACGCTCCCATTTTCTTGGGGGTATCTGTAGCGTTAAACTTAATAACTTCATTTACAAGCAGTGCATTGGCCACACCGTGCGCAAGATTGAATTTCGCCCCAAGCTTGTGGGCCATAGAGTGGCAAATCCCAAGGAAGGCATTGGCAAAAGCCATACCAGAAATGGTTGACGCGTTAGCCATTTTTTCGCGGGCTTCTTCGTTTTGTCCATCTTCATACGCAACAGGCAGATATTTGAATATATTTTTAATCGCTGTTAGGGCAAACCCATCTGTATAATCAGAGGCAAGCATAGATACATATGCTTCCAGCGAATGTACCAGTGCATCGATACCAGAAGCCGCGGTTAGGCCCTTAGGCATATCCATCATAAAATCGATATCTATAATTGCTATATTAGGAAGTAACTCATAGTCAGCCAATGGGTATTTTATCCCGGTAGTTTCGTCGGTTATTACAGCAAAAGGTGTTACCTCGCTGCCTGTACCCGCCGTGGTAGGTATGGCAATAAAGTTAGCCTTTGCTCCCATCTTAGGGAAGGGGCTGATGCGCTTACGGATATCCATAAAGCGCATGGCTAAATCGTGGAAATCGGCATCTGGATGTTCGTACAGCGTCCACATGATTTTTGCGGCATCCATTGGTGAGCCGCCACCCAGCGCAATTATGCAATCCGGCTCGAAGCTGTGCATAGCCGCTGCGCCTTCTTTTGCGCAGGCTAGGGTTGGGTCAGGCTCTACATTAAAGAATGTGTAATGCGTAATCCCCATCTCATCAAGTTTGTTGGTCAAGGGTTTAGTGTAGTTGTTTTTGTATAAGAATTCATCGGTTACAATAAAGGCCCTTTTCTTGTCGTACACATCTTTAAGTTCACTGATAGCTATATTTAGCGAGCCTTTTTTATGATATACCTTTTCTGGCGCTCTAAACCACAACATATTTTCCCTTCTCTCTGCTACGGTTTTAATGTTTAACAAGTGCATGACCCCAACATTGTCAGACACGGAGTTCCCACCCCATGTGCCGCATCCCAAGGTCAAGGACGGCGCAAGCTTGAAGTTGTATAAATCCCCAATGCCACCATGGGAAGATGGGGTATTAACCACAATACGGCAGGCCTTCATAGCAAATTCGAAGGCTGTCAGGTCATCCTTACCTTGGGGGTCGCGAAGGTTCACATACATTGCGGCTGTGTGACCGTAGCCGCCATCTGTTATAAGCCGCTCTGCTTTGACAATGGCTTCTGTGAAATTCTCATATTTATACATTGCCAGAACAGGCGATAATTTTTCGTGAGAAAACTCTTCAAGATAATCTACGCTTTCTACTTCACCTATTAAGATTTTAGTATCATTGGGGACTTTAATCCCAGCAATTTCTGCTATTGTTTCGGCTGTTTGCCCAACTATTTTTGCGTTAAGCGCGCCGTTTATAATAATTGTCTTGCGGATTTTGTCGGTTTCATCGGGGTCTAGCATGTAACAGCCCCTGCGTACAAATTCTTCCTTAACCGATTCATAAATTTCAGCATCAATAATAACAGATTGCTCGGAAGCGCAAATCATACCGTTATCGAAAGTCTTAGACAGAATTATCGAACTTACCGTAGTGGGGATATCGGACGATTTGTGTACAATCGCCGGTACATTACCTGCACCCACGCCTATTGCCGGCTTACCAGACGAATACGCAGACTTAACCATCCCCGGCCCGCCAGTAGCCAATATTAAATCCGCGCTACGCATTACTTCCGTTGACATTTCAAGTGACGGCTTGGTTATGCAAGCCATTATGCCTTCCGGCGCCCCGGCTTTTACTGCGGCGGCATATACGGCTTTTACTGCGGCAGCGGTGCAATTTTTAGCCCTTGGATGCGGCGCGAAAATGATACCATTTCTTGTTTTAAGGGCTAATAGTGCCTTAAAAACAGCAGTAGATGTGGGGTTAGTGGTGGGGATTACTGCCGCGACAATGCCCATAGGCTCTGCAATTTTCCTTATACCAAATTGTGTGTCTTCTTCTATTAAACCGCAGGTTTTTGTATCTTTGTATTGATTATAGATATACTCACACGCGTAATGATTTTTGATTACCTTGTCTTCTACAACTCCCATACCGGTTTCTTCTACTGCCATTTTCGCTAGTGGGATTCTTTGGTGGTTTGCGGCCAGTGCGGCGGCTTTGAATATTTTATCTACTTGCTCTTGGGTGAAGGTTGCGTATGTTTGCTGGGCATTGCGTATTTCGGTTAGTCTTGTCTTCAGATCTTCAATTGTTTCTATTGGTTTGTTTTGAATCAACATCTTGGGCGACAGCTCCTTTAATAAAGAAATGTAACTTTTCTTGTTTTAATACTAATGACGAAAGCGATTTTCCGGTTTTGAAACTAATGACGAACCTTTATTCCTCTAAAAGCGCCCGTGCAAACATATCCGCATCAAAGGGCTGCAGGTCATCTATCCCCTCACCTACCGTTATAAATCTTACAGGAATATCAAGTTCATTCTTAATTGCCACGACTATACCGCCTTTGGTTGTGCCGTCCAGCTTAGTAAGGATAATGCCGCTAATATCCGCAACTTCTTTAAAAAGCTTGGCTTGCTGAAGGGCATTTTGGCCTGTAGTAGCGTCCAAAATTAACAATACTTCCTTATGCGCCTCGGGGAGTTGGGTTTCAATTATACGGTTTATCTTCCTTAGTTCTTCCATCAGGTTCTTCTTATTATGCAAGCGGCCTGCTGTGTCACAGATTAGCAGGTCAATCCCGCGTGCTTTTGTGGCAGCTGTTGCATCAAATACAACCGCCGCCGGGTCTGAGCCTTCGCTTTGGCGTATCATTGTCACGCCCGCGCGGTCACACCATACACCCAGCTGGTCTATTGCTGCGGCGCGAAACGTATCAGCAGCAGCCACTAATACAGAATTACCATTAGATTTATACCACTTGGTAAGCTTGCCCACAGTGGTAGTTTTACCTGCACCGTTTACACCTATTATAAGGAATACCGCCGGAGTTGTGAATTCGAAGGGTTTAGAGTTGGCCGTTAATGCGGCAGCTATCTCTTCAGACAGCATGGTTTTTACCTGCTCCGGCTCGCTAACTCGTTCGGCTTTCACGCGCTCTCGCAATTTACCCAGTATTGATAAAGATGTTTCCACGCCCATATCTGCCATAATTAGCGCTTCTTCCAATTCTTCAAATAACTCCTCATCAACGACAGAAAAGGCCGAAAATACTTGCCCCACACCTGACAATATACTATCCCGTGTCTTAGAAAGACCCGACTTTATACGCGAAAACAGTCCTGTCTTTTTTTCTTCCATTTTGTCACTCGCTTTCATACTAATCTTGACGTAAAATGAATTATATCATAAATATTAAAACCGTGGGGCGCTGCCCCCACACCCCGCAAGCTTTCTGAAAAAAGCTTGACCAAAAACTTTAATGTGAAACCGTGCATTGCGCGGTTTCTGTCAAAATTTTGATCGAACTTTTTAAAAGTTCGCGGGGTGTGGGGCAGCGCCCCACGGTTTTAAAATCATTCAATTCTACTCTGCTTCCCTCAGCCTTTCTACCAGTGTGTGCTTGCTCATGTTTTTGTATGCCAACTCAGGTACAATTCCGCATACCGCTATTATAATTATATATGCTACTATTACAGGCATAAGCGGGTAAATAAAGTTAGGAAACTGCGTAGGGCTAGAGCCGCTTAGCATGCTGAATATCCCATATGCTATCCAACTTCCTATAGTTATTGATGACATTATAGTTATAATCCAGTACAGTGCTCCTTCCCAGCGCAGCATCGTTCGCATCTGCGTCCTGCTCATACCTACACTTTCAAGTGCCGCAAACTCCCGCTTTCGTACTAATAGCCCAACAGATATTACATTGATGAAATTAAAAATGCCTATTAACCCTAATATTACAGAAATTCCTACGCCAAGTACAAACATCATCATCCGGGCCTCTTCCATTGCTTGGCGAGCCTCATAACGGGAACGTATGCTTCCGTTTTGGCCTATTATAGCGTTTAGATAATCATTGACTTGGCTATCCATGCCCTCTTGTATATTCACAGCTAGGATATCAATTACTAAATTTTCAATATGCTGCTGCAAAAATACATTGGACATTATTATAGAAATTGGCGCAAACCCCATAGATATGCTGGAACTGCTTCTCAAATTGTAGATATGACCTCCGATTTCTACGTCTTTTGCTATAAATTCACCCAGTTCTATATCCACCATATCGCCTACATGCAATAGGTTATTCCCTACAAGCCCCGGAATCACGTCAGGCATAGTTATCCGCAGCAAGCTGGACTCAAGTAGAGCTATTTCGCCACGCTCGAAGGCGCTTATATCAATATCAATATACGGGTCAAGTTCTAAAAGCCATGATGTGCAAATGCCGCGAATACTGCCCGCGGCTACTTGCGCGGGGCGGGGCGGGACCGCATTATAAATCGCGGGAGTATAAACTTCGGGTATCCGGCCTAATGTGATGGTTAACTCGTCAATTTGTGTTACGCCGGGTATCGCGGCTATTTCGTACATAGTATCGCGATTAAGCGAACCAAAATCCCTAACAGAAATAGCAAAATCATGCGTATACCAAGCATCAATGTCATTGTCTATATCAAAGCCTACCACAATTGTCATTATTGAGATGAAAACCGTTACACCCAAAAACAGACTTAAAAGCACCACAATGGCCTGCTTGCGCTCACGAAACATATTTCGAAACGCCATGCGCCACGACTTTCCCTTTGCAGACGAATGGGCCTTTAGGCTAACCCGTTGCTCGCCGGAGTATCGTATTGCTTCTATGGGTGAAATTCTGGCAGCTTTTCTTGCTGAAGTAAACGCGCTTAGGTATGCGGTAATCAATGTAAATACCGCGCCGCCCACAAATATCAGCGGCGAAAAATCAACAATTGCCCCACCACGGAAACCGCCTAAAAATGCGGGAACTATGGCAAAAGAAGCAAGCGCCGCTGCCGAAAGCCCTAAAGGCACACCTATTACATACAGCCGTAATACCTGCCCGTTAACAACCTGTATAAGCTGGCGAGGTGTTGTGCCAAGGGTTTTTAACAGCCCATAAAACCGCACATCTTTTGACACCGATACAAACATGACATTGTATATTAACAGAAACCCTACAAACATTAAAAATGCAACAATTATCCCCATAGCTATATACATCGTTGTGATACCAATTTGCTGGAAGATGGCAGGATGAACTTCAGCGTACTGCCCGTCCTCGGCACGAAGGTTTAATTCCTGCCGCAGCCGCTGCGAGTATTCGAAAGCATTGCGCCTGTTTCTAAATAAAATGCCTGCGCCAAATTTTTCAGGAATATACCGCCCATGCATTTCTGTAAATGCTTGTGAAACGAATACTGGTGTAATAGCACATGGGCTGACACTTACAAACTCTGTATAGAATGCGGATAGTATAAATGTCTCGTGCAATACTTCATCCGAACCGTGGATAATAAAATCCAGCGGAATAGACATGCCTACATATGGATTTTCGATGCCCATACGGGACAGTTTTTCACGAGACAGCATAATTTCATTTTCTGCTTCCGCATAGCGACCCCTTACATTTGTAAATGTTGGGGTTTGAAATAAGTCCCAACTTGTCCTGTCTGTATAAACCATAACAACACCGTCGTCAAAACCGGGAAGCATCATTATGCCCACGGGGTCGGTAATTGGGGTATTAAACGAAATATGCCTTACCAGATTAGAATTATGCAGGATATCTAACTGCTCTTGGTCAAGCCCTATAAACCCCATATGCACTTGCGTACCTTCGAAACGGAACGGGCCTATTGATACAGTACGGTAATACCCCATGCCTACGCTAAAAACAGACGCTATCATAAATGCCGTTAGTGCAATAGCGGCTGTTATAAAAAAGTTGCGCCTGATGTTTACACGAAGGGTACGGCCGGTAATTTTTCTAACAATTGCGCCGTTATTATTTCTCATATCACACCTCCGTCGGCTTTTATTTTCCCGTCTTCGATATGGATGACCCTATCGGCCAACTGGGCGATATGTTCGTTGTGGGTAATCATAACTATTGTTTGCTTAAACTGCTTTGCTGTCATTTTTAACGCGCCAAGTACATCTTGGCTGGTTTTGGTGTCTAGGTTGCCTGTTGGCTCGTCGGCTAAAATTATCGATGGCTTTGTGGCAAGGGCGCGGGCTATGGCTACACGCTGCTGTTGCCCGCCAGAGAGTTGATTAGGCATAGCATTGCGTTTTTCTGTAAGGCCCAGCGAGTTTATGATTTCGCCTACAAATGCAGTATCAATACTAGCGCCATCCAACTCTATGGGAAGTACTATATTTTCGTATACGTCCAGGATTGGCACTAGGTTAAAACTTTGAAAAACAAAGCCAACGTTGCGCCTACGGAAGATGGTTAGCTGCTCGTCTTTCATTTTAGACAAGTCATGGCCATCTACCGTTACTGTGCCGCTGGTGGGGCTATCCAAGCCGCCCAGCATGTGTAGCAGGGTGGACTTACCAGAGCCGGATTGGCCTACTATAGCTATAAATTCTTTTGCGTCGATTTTTAAGTCTACCCCGTCCAGTGCGCGTATTAGATTAGGCTCCGTTCCGTAATGCTTTTTTAGGTTTTCTGTTGAAAGAATTGTCATATGATTCGCTCCCTTATTTATGATAATCTGAGTATAAATCAAGACGGTTAAAAATCTTATGACAAAATCGTAAGAATCGGCATTTCAAATCTAACAGAGTTGTAAGAATTGCCCCTAACTCAAGCAATTCTGAAAAAACAGTGAAAATGTCGTATGTTTTTCTGGCACAGAATCCACCATGATATACCCACCCTGCTTCTCCATTATTATCGTGGCAAGATACAACCCAAGCCCTGCACCATCGGCGGCCTTTGCGCATGCCCCTCTATAGAACCGCTTAAATATTAAGTTCCACTCACTCTTATCAATTCCAATACCATAATCGGTTATTGTGATTTTTGTATGCATGGACATTGGCAAAACAGATACATGAATTTTCCCTTCCTCCCCCGAATATTTAACAGCATTTTCTAAGATATTGGTTATTGCCTCTAGCGTCCATCTTCTATCGTGTAATAGAGAAATATCGTCCAAATCATCTGTCACTATATCAATACTCTTTTTAGATGCTGCCGCGTACACGTTTCCTATGGCATTGGTAACAGTCTGCCTTATATTTTGGCAAACAGGGGCAAGCTGTACGGCTCCCACTTCCAGCCGCGACATTTTTATAAGGCAGTTCATCAGCCACTCAAGGTTATCTGTACCAGACTTTATGCGAGACAGGAATTCTTGCTGTTCTTCTTTTGTTGTGTTGCCCTCAATCAGCAAATCTGCGTACATAGATATTCCAGAGAGGGGTGTTTTCATCTGATGGGACATATCCGATATAAAGCCCTGGATGATTTCTTTCTCCTGAGATGCTTGCACCGCTTCCGAAACATGCATATCCATGATACGGTTAGCCTTGTGTATAAGCTTAGAAATCCGGTCTTCATTGGTTACTTCACTGCGTAAGCTAGCATCTTTCGCTAGTACCCGGTCAAGCACTGCGTCTATAGAGTTAAACGCCCTTAATACATAACTAAATGATGCGATGGCAACTGCTATACACAAAACGATTGCAATGATTATGACGATGATTATGTTCAAGGTTATCACCCCTTCGTCCCTGCCGCCCATACATATCCTATACCATAAACTGTTTTTATTATCTGTGGCTTTTTAGGGTATTCTTCAATTTTAGAACGCAAGCGGCTGATGTTTACCGATAGTGTGTTATCGTCCACATATTCTTCTTGTACATTCCAAAGTTCCGTTAGAATCTGTTCCTTTGACAGTACTTTACCGATATTACTCATAAATAAATTTAATAGCCTATATTCTGTTGTGCTTATAGGTATCTCCTCGCTTATGCGGAACAGCTTACAGTTGCCCGTATCAAGCGTAAATGCACCAGACTGAATCATACCTTTTACCGGGCTGCCCAGACGGCGCAGTACAGACTCTACACGCGCCCTAAGGATTGATATAGAAAACGGCTTGGTTATAAAGTCATCCGCGCCTGCATCAAGACCCGAAAGTTCATCCATTTCCATATCGCGGGCGGTTAGCATGATAATGGGGACATTTGATTTCTTACGTATGGCTTTACAGAAATCAACACCGTCCCCATCGGGCAAGTTTAAATCCAGAATCATGATGTCAATTGTGTGCTTGCTAAAAATGTCCATTCCCGCTAACAATGTATCGGCGCAGTATACAGAAAAGCCTTCTTTTTCAAAGCTGAACGCAATGCCCCTGCTAAGGTTATTATCATCCTCAATTATTAAAATAGTTTTCGTCACGTACAAAACCATTCCTCTCCTAAGCTTAAAACATTCACTTTACCATCATACCCATTTACAGAACGCTTGCATATACTGTAAAATGCTAAAAATTCCAAGAAATGAGCGTATGTGAATGAATCAGAAAAATGTACTCGTACTATTTGGCGGCACATCCCCTGAGCATGATATCTCTATGGCTTCTGCCGCGGCAGTAATAGGGTCTTTGGGGCGGCATAATGTTATCCCGGTATACGTTACCCGTAGCGGGAAGTGGCTGCTATACGACGGGAAACTGGACAATATCCAATCCATTGACTGGGAACGATTCGGTACCCCAGCCATCTTAAGCCCGGACAGAACAAATAAGGGCCTGCTTCGCATTGTGGGCGAAAAGGTCAAGATTATACCTGTTGATATTGTATTCCCAGTACTTCACGGCCCCGACGGGGAGGACGGCACAGTCCAAGGCCTATGCCAGCTGGCGGGCCTTCCCTATGTTGGAAGCGGTGTGCTTTCTTCGGCGCTGGCAATGGATAAGGCCTTTGCTAAAATAATTGCCAAAAACCTTAAAATCCCTCAAGGCGAATACTTGGTGTTTAGGCAGCACGAACTTGAAGACATGGAATCTGCCCTAAAAAAAATCCGTTATAAGCTTGGGTACCCATGCTTTGTTAAGCCCGCAGTGGGTGGGTCATCTATAGGCATTACCAAGGCCAAAAACAAACAGGAACTTAAAGAAGGTATCAACTTAGCACTAAAATACGATAGCAAAGTAATAGTTGAAAAAACCATAAAAGGCCGCGAAATGGAAGTTGGGATTTTGGGTCAAGGGGCAAATGTGGCGGCATCTGTTGTGGGTGAAATTATCCCCGATGGTGAATTTTATGATTACGATGCTAAATATCATAAGCCGGGCTCCAAGACACCGGTACCTGCGGACATACCAGAGGAAACCGCTGACGAGATTAAGAAACACGCGCTGGAACTTTTCCGTGGCATAGATGGAAGAGGCATGGCTCGGGTAGATTTTTTTGTTAACGAATCAGGCAAGGTATTTCTTAATGAAATTAACACCGTGCCAGGCTACACAAATATAAGTATGTACTCAAAATTATGGGAAGCCAGCGGTGTACCGCGCCAAACATTGATAGAGCGTTTGCTTGAACTGGCACTAGAACTGTGAAGATAGGAATTTTTGACTCAGGCGTAGGCGGGCTGACTGTACTTGCTAAAGTGCAAGAAGCCCTGCCGCATGAGTCAATAATATATGTAGGTGACACCGCAAACGCGCCCTACGGCGGTAAAAGCCATGATGAACTATTAAGTCACGGGCGCGATATAATAAAGTTCTTGCGGCAGCAGGGTGTAAAAGCCATTGTATTGGCGTGCGGTACAACCAGTTCCACCATATACAGCCAGCTGGTAGAAGAATGCCCAGACATACCCCTTATAGATGTTGTTAGGCCGGGAGTAAAAGCCTGTGTGGAATTAGCCGTTCAAGACCCAGCCCTACGAATAGGCCTGATTGCGACAGCTGCTACCATCAACAGTGGGTTGTTTGCAGCGCTTTTTAAAGCCGAAAGGCCGGACAATTTATTTTTGACCCAAGCTTGCCCATTATTTGCGCCAATGGTTGAAAGCGGTGTAACCCGCGGCGCTATAGCTAAATGGGCCGCAGAAACTTATGTAAATAACTGGCGCGGCAATATAGATGCTTTAGTACTGGGCTGCACACATTACCCGCTACTAGCTGATGTGCTAGTAGAAATACTGGGTACAGATATGCGGCTTATTAACCTTGCCGCCCATACAGCACAAGCCCTTAAAACCATTTTAAACGAAGCAGGCTGCTTAAACGGCAGTAATACCCCGGCGGAATACTGTTTTTATGTAAGCGGTGACCCCTTTGTGTTTAATAAAACAGCCCGCTTCTTATTGGGGCGCGAACTTGACGCGGCAAAAATACCAACAGAACGCTTTCGTCATTAGCACAGACGAAAAGATAGGCGTTATTATTGGCCAATATATAGCATAAAAAAGGCGCTTAGAATCGTATTATCTTAAATACGACCCAAGCGCCTTTATAAATCTATACAATCAATAAAACCCTACAAATAAACCTCACGATGCGAAGCGGCAGAGTCATAAATAGCCTGCATCATTTGCGCGGTAATGATGGCTGTATCAATATGTGAAGGCGACTTTGCCCCAGTTTCGATACAATCCACAAAATTATCAATCTCACGCTGATACATATCGCTTGACTTATATTTAGGCTTATACTCCACTAGCGCGCCATTTTCGGCAGTGTAAACAGTAAAGTCACCGCCATATTTCAAACGGATCCCGGCTTTGTCGCCGATAAAGTCTATATAGCGCTCTTCGGATGCTACATTTTCTGCCCATGCGCCGTTTACGGTAATGGTTGGGCCTTCGGTACGGATAAGCGCCGTTACGGAGTCATCTACATCATAGATACCGTTTAACACTGGCGGGCCGGCCCACATATCTGTGAAGGCATAATTTTTAATATCACGGCCAAGCTTGCTAAATATTTCACCGGAAACACTATATACCTGCGGGTCACCTAGACAGTACATAACAATATCTAAGTAATGCACGCCCCAGTCGATAAGCACGCCGCCTCCGGAAATAGCTTTGGTTGTAAATGCGCCGCCAAGCCCGGGGATAGAGCGGTGCGCTCTAAAGCTTGCGTATACACGGTACACTTCACCAAGCTTACCGCTGTCGATGTACTTTTTGATATGATTTACACCATCATTGAAGCGGTTTACAACGCCTATGTTTAGGGTCATGCCTGTTTCATGCTGTACTTGCTGCATTTCCAGTGCTTCGTGGTAAGTACGCGCGGCAGGTTTTTCGCATAGTACATGTAAACCAGCGCGCATTGCATCTATTGCTATAGGCGCGTGTACGTCATTGGGTGTACATATCGAAATAGCCGTAACTTCCGGGTCAGCAAGTACTTCGCGGTAGTCTGTTACGGCTATGCCGCAGCCATATTTCTCTACCGCCTCCCGCGCCCTTTCGGGGATAATGTCACAGAAATATTTGATTTCTGTAATGGGATTTCTTAGGTAAGATGGGATATGCGCATGGTTGGCGATGGTTCCGCATCCGATTACTGCTACTTTCATGGTGACTCCTCCTTTATTTTGGGATCAAAACCTTGGGGCGCTGCCCCAAACCCCGCAAGCTTTTTGAAAAAAGCTTGACCAAAAACTTTGACATAAAATCGTGCTTTGCACGATTTTAGGGTTTGGACAACTCATGGTTTTGATTTATTAACCATAATACTTGTCTATGATTTCTTTGACGGTTTTTGTCCAGTTTATTAGGTTTTGTGGTTTATATGTTACGGTACTTATATCCTTTATTACGAACTCATAGGGGCAGGCGTGCTTGTGGCAGGTTTCAATAACGCGGGTTATTTCCTTGCGTACTACTTCCGCGTCAAAATTGCCAGATACATGAGCTGGGTTGGGCTTGTGGGCATATACGTAGTTGCTGCCGATTTGCTCGGCACATGCTTCGGGGTTAGCCCATGGGCTTACGCCTATTTTACGCAGGTTGGGGATCGTTTTCAATAGTTCGATTTTATTGTCTAAAGCTTCGCAGCAGCCATAGTATACCAGACCAAACTCTGCCATTAGCGGCTTTATATAATTAAGTTCGAACTCTTCGAACATCTGCGGCGAGACTTCCGTGAATAATTGAGACATGCCCCTGAACCAGCAGTTTTTCATTGTCACAGGGCCGATTGGTGGCTCTAATCCCGATACATACGGCGGTGTGCAGTGCAGACTGGAAATGTCTGCACTAAACAAGCTAAGGGCTTCCATTTGCCGCATGGTTGCCATTGCACCTTGTGTGAATTTTTTAATAATGGCATGTGTAAATTCTGGCTCGAAGGCTAAGTCTGACAATACTTGCATTACGCCACGATAGCGTGGGATATTATCCCATGGCGCGTGATATAGATAATGGCCTTCAAGTTTTACGGGCAGAATGCCGTCAAGGATATCGTTAGCCCAGTCTACGCGCTGGTTATCAATTTCCGGGTATGCGGTTAACACCGGTTCACGCAGGGCTTCTACTTTTTCTATTGTGTCTAGCTGATCAAGATAATCATGAGAAATTATATGATTATTGTTATCAGTTGATAGTATGTTTTCGCGGACTTCTACACCCATTCCTGTAGAGGTGTAGTACCGGCCAATTTTATAAGAATCTTGGACTACCATATCGCCTTGGATATACTCCCAGCGGTACAAAATCCGGCGGAAATACTGCTCCATTTGCCTTGCGAAATCGTCTTCGCAGAAAAGGGTTAAGTTGCCGTTTATATCCATCTCGTGCCACGGTATTTCATCAAGCCATACCATTGGGCGGCGGGGTTTTAGGTCATTTATATCGCGCCCACGCTCGTAGCGTTCTTTTTGGATTGGCAGCGCTGCTAGTAGTGCATATTTTTTAGCTAACTCGCGCAGGATTTCTCTGTCTTTTTGTGTAAATTTCATTATAACCCCCTAATCAGCGAACAATCTTACTTCTTTGTGTGAGTTTGAGAATAACCATAGTGATAGAGAATGTCAATTACAGCAATAAACTGTTATGATTACATAAAATCAAAATCGGATGTGATTTAAGCGTGAGCAAGGTTGTTCTTCTGGCGGTAAATTCGAAATATGTACACTCGGCGCTTTCTGTATGGCTGCTGGCGGAAGGTGTAAGAAAGTACGCCCAGCTGTCTCATGATGTTGAGATAATCGAAGCTACAATTCACCAGCCAGACAGCGATATTACAGCGGCAATTGCCGCACATAATCCCGATGTTGTAGGTGTTTCAACATATATATGGAATGCGGCAAAGCTACCGGGTCTGCTGAAGCTGCTTAGAGAGCAATTGCCTAAAAGTGTGTTTGTACTGGGCGGGCCAGAGGCTTCATATAACGCGGATTATTGGCTGGAGAACGGTGCAGATTATGTTATGCATGGGGAAGGTGAACGGCAATTCCCGGTGTTTTTAGATGAACTGGCAAATAAGCACTTTGGCAAGCAAAATACGAAGTTTAATCAGCAGCAGAGCAACGCCCAAGGCGAACACGATCATTTCCATCTAGACCCTTACAACCAGACCTATATCAGTACATTAAAAGGCCGCCTAGCTTACCTAGAAACCTCAAGAGGCTGCCCATACCGTTGCGCATTCTGCTTATCCGGCGATAGCAAACTTCAATTCTTTCCTATTGAAGCAGCAAAAAAGCAATTGTACAAACTAGCAAATTCCAACGCGAAAACAATTAAATTAATAGACCGTACTTTCAATAGTGACCCACAGCGGGCATACGAACTATTTGAATATGTCATTTCCCTAGACACAAGCGCCTGCTTTCACTTTGAAGTAGCCGCGGATTTATTTGACGGACGTACAATAAAATTGCTAAGTACCGCACCATCTGGCCGCATACAGTTTGAGGCAGGCCTTCAAAGCTACCACGAACCAACCTTAAAGGCCGTTTCCAGAAAAGCTAACCTAGCCAAAGCCGACGAGAATATAAAAGCCATTTTATCCTCTGGTAACATACACATCCACGTAGATCTAATTGCAGGCCTACCCTATGAAACCCTCTCTATCTTCATTAATAGTTTTAACCGTGCCTACAAACTGGGCGCTCATGACCTACAATTGGGCTTCCTAAAGTTATTACATGGAAGCACCTTGCGCAAACAAGCAATCGAACTGGGAATACAGTATCAACAATCCCCACCATACGAAATCATATCCAGCCCGTGGTTAAGCCCGGAAGACTTACGTACCCTAAAGCAAACAGAGAATGCACTCAGGCAAACACACAACAAAAGCCGCTTCATATCTGCTATTAAATATGTACTGTCTGCCGCACAACCGGAAATCAGTCCCTTTACATTATTTCAGAAGCTAGGCAAAAGTGCCGAAAATCATGGGCTTCCGCTAGAGGATTACGCTAAAATGGTACATGACTGTTTCCTGAGCATCCCCGGTATAAGCAAAGATGAGTTGCAAGCACGTATGATTTGCGATTGGCTGACAATGGTACGTGGCAAAAATATGCCTGCCTTCCTAAGGAGACCTGAATACAAGCGAAAACAAGTTATCACCTCAGTAGAGAAAATAATAGGCCGCACTATTGGCCGCGAGGAAGTGGCATTTTTACCATCAGGTGAAACCATATTTGTGGATATTAATGACCGGGATGTTGTTACCGGGCTATATAGGTTGCATCATTTACAGGCTTGACCACATGAAGCAATACTATTATCCTAAAATTACATTTTCCGGTTTTGATACTAAGGCACAAACATAAAGACGTAACACATCCTAAACCATTAAAGGAGGAACATCATGCGTATCTTATATCTTGACATCGACACACTGCGCCCCGACCACATGGGCTGTTATGGCTACAGCCGCAACACGACCCCAAACTTGGACAAAATTGCTGAAGAAGGAATAGTCTTCGAAAACTATTACACCTCGGACGCGCCTTGTCTTCCATCCCGTGCGGCACTTTTCTTTGGCCGCTACGGCATCCACACAGGCATTGTAGGCCACGGCGGCACCGCAGCAGACCAGCGTATAACCGGCCCAGAGCGCAGCTTCACAAACCAAGAAGACAGAAATACCTACCACATGCTATACAAAAAAGCCGGTATGTACGCAGCCTCAATCAGCACCTTCCCCGAAAGGCATTCCGCGTGGTGGTATAATGCCGGGTTTAACGAGATGCACAACATAGGCGAAGCAGGTCACGAATCCGGCGAGAAAGTCCTGCCCGTAGCGCTTGACTGGCTAGACCGCAACAAAGACCGCGATAATTGGTACTTGCATCTGCATTTGTGGGACCCACACACACCATACCGCGCGCCCGAAGACTTTGGACGCCCATTCGAAAACACTCCACTGCATGATGACTGGATAACCGATGAAGTCTTCGCCAAGCACATAAGAAAAGCTGGCCCACACAGCGCGTCTGACCTTAATGGTATGAGCGGCGGCGACAATCCTAACTACCCACGCTACCCCGGCAGCCTTAAAACCCACGCCGATGTAAAAAGATTCATAGACGACTACGACACAGGAATACTTTATGCAGACCATCTGCTGGGCCAAGTAACTGACCTGCTTAAAGCCCAAGGCGTGTATGATGATACAGCCATAATAATCTCATCAGACCACGGCGAAAACATGGGCGAGCTGGGCTTATATGCCGAACACGGCACCGCCGACAATATCACCTGCCGTATACCAATGATAGTAAAATGGCCCGGCGGCGCAAAAGGCCGGGACAGTGGCCTACGCTGCAATGTAGACCTAGCGCCAACCATGGCCGATTTATTAGGTCAGCCCCACAGTAAAAAATGGGACGGGAAAAGTTATGCAAATCTATTTGAGGGCAACCCAGCCCCGGCACGTGATAGCCTTGTAATCTCCCAACAAGCCCATGTGTGCCAGCGCAGTGCCCGCTTTGGGGATTGGATTTATATCCGCACAATCCGCGATGGCTTCCATCTCTTCGATGATGAAATGCTGTTTAACATCAAAGATGACCCTCATGAGCAATGGGATGTAAAAGAAAAGCATCCAGAAATCTGCGCCCAAGGCGCAAAAATTATATTAGACTGGCAGGAAGAAATGATGAAAACCTCCGACAGCGATATTGATCCAATGTGGACAGTATACAGAGAAGGCGGGCCATTCCACGCCAATGACCGCGACTTCGAATATTATATGAAACGCCTAGAGACCTCTGGGCGCGGTGAAGCGGCTGGGCAGTTAAGGGTCAAGTATCAGGTCAATAAGCAATAATAATTAAAAAACCACGCATACAACTCCCTTCCGCGCATAGAATATTGTATCAATACAATTCTATCAGGAAGGGAGTTTTTTATGAACTACCAAGACCTATACCGCGACATAGCAGAGCGCACCCGCGGAGACATCTACATAGGGGTAGTAGGCCCCGTACGCACAGGCAAGTCTACTTTCATCAAGCGATTTATGGACTTACTGGTAATCCCCAACATAGACAACAGTTACAGCAAAGAGCGTGCCAAAGACGAACTGCCCCAAAGCGCAGCAGGCCGCACAATCATGACTACAGAGCCAAAATTTGTACCCAACGAAGCCGTAGAAATACGCCTAGACGACGCCCTAAGCTTCAAAGTACGCATGATAGACTGCGTGGGCTATCTTGTACCCGGCGCAACCGGTCACCTAGACGGCGAGCTACCCCGCATGATTTCCACACCATGGGCAGAGGACAAAATCCCATTCGCAGAAGCAGCGGAAACAGGTACCCGTAAAGTCATAAACGACCATTCTACAATAGGCATTGTTGTTACCACAGACGGCAGCATTGCCGAAATCCCGAGAGAGGACTACATAGAAGCCGAAGAGCGTGTAATCCGTGAACTAAAGCAGATTAATAAACCCTTCGTAGTCCTATTAAACACCCAGCAGCCATTCGCCCCAGAAGCAGAGCAACTACGAGAGCAACTATCCGAAAAATACGGCGCACCGGTAATGGCAGTAAACTGCGCCCAGCTAAAACTTGAAGATATCAACGCCGTAATCGAGAGAGTGCTATACGAGTTCCCTGTCCAAGAAATAAGGATAAACTACCCAAGATGGATAGAAACCCTGCCTATAGAACATTGGCTAAAACAAAGCTATATATCCGCCGTAAAAGACATGGTAAGAGGTGTAGGCAAACTAAGGGAAATACGTGACTGTGTAGGTCTGCTAGACAACAACGAACACATTAAAAAAGCCTTCCTAGACAGAATAGCCTTAGGCGAAGGCACAGCCCACATAGAAGTGACGGTAGAAGAATCCTTATTCTACCGTATACTAAGCGAAACTACCGGCATGGATATAGCAGGCGAATACCAGCTAATAGCCACAATAAAAGTACTGGCAGAAGCCAAGCGCGAATACGATAAACTAAAGTTCGCACTGGAAGAAGTACGCCGTAAAGGCTACGGCATAGTAACCCCCGCCACAGACGAAATGAAGCTAGAGCCACCGGTTCTAGTAAAACACGGCGCAAAGTACGGTGTAAAAATCAAGGCCAGCGCCCCCAGCATCCACCTAATCCGAGCCGACATCGAAACCGAAATATCCCCGCTGGTAGGCAACGAAAAGCAAAGCGAAGACCTAATCACCTACATCAACCAAGAAATGGCCGACGACCCCACCCGCATATGGGAACTAAATATGTTTGGCAAATCCATGCATGAGATGGTACGCGACGGGCTGCAAAACAAGCTGTTCCGTATGCCCGAATCCGCTCAAATGAAATTCCAAGAGACCTTGCAAAAAATCATCAATGAAGGCTCTGGCGGGTTGATATGTATTATTCTGTAAATCAATATAAGCCGAACACTTTTATTGAAGCTTAGCACATTTCACACGTAATAGTGCATAAAAAATACCACTTTCACACGATTTATGAAGTTTCGTGTAAAAGTGGTATTTTTTATAAAATGCTTGCTTAATTCAATGAATCTTCATATTTATCCGCTCGTCAATTCGCCGAACCATACCATTGGTATAGGGCGCGAAATATTTCGGCCAAAATTTACGGGAAGTATAATTAAAGCATTCATAATCAACCCCACAACGTGAATAACCACGTTCACGCAGCCAACCCATCAGCCATGACAGCAGGCCAGCCGAAATGCCTCTTCCGCGAACCTCTGGCAGTGCATATGCACCACATATATTCATAACAGAAGCATCATTACAAGCGAAATTTTCTCCGGCCTTTTTAATACATAAATATGCAACCGGACGGCCATGTTCGAGTGCCACAAAACAAGGATATTCCCCACTTTCGAGCCCTTCTATCGTATCGGTAATAGTGTCCGGGCCGGAATAAGGCATAAATGTGGGTGACTTACTTAAATGGATACCTACACCATTTCCTGCAATTGTTAGAAATTCCGCATCGTCTATTCCGGCTTGCCGATATGTTATACCTTCACAGGCAGGCACAATGATAGGGATTGTTTCACGAATAGCATCTATGCATCGCCTGCCAAATCCATTTTGAGCAAAAATGTAATTTGCTTCTGCATCGTGTTCGTATAATATCACGCAATGGCTGAACACATCGCCGGCTACCCATCTTTCGGCGGCAGCTTGATATAACCTGTCGTAAATTTCCGCACGGTTTTGCTTAATAGTGCCATGGGCATGAACATCTGAGCATGTTCCCTTGCTTAGGCCAAAGAGGTTATCCCATGGTTTATGCCAGCAAATAAAACCAAGGAGCTTACTGCCATCCATTGCCACAACGCCAAGATTATTTTTTGCGTAATCTTCTAATCCGGGCAGCTTATCCAAAGCAGGTAATGCGAGTACTGATGTGCGCTCCTCGTTGTAATTTATTATAGCTATTTTATGCGCTTCATCAATGTGATTGCTGTTAAAATCATAAATTTTCATATTCGATACTCTCCTTTAATTACGGAGAGCTAAATTATTGTCACTCTCCGTTTACATGTGCATTTAATTCTAAATTTCTTGCTCATAACACATCACTCCTGTCGTTTTAAATATCTATATAAACACAGGTCACCCTGTGGAATTTTTATATGATGCTATTTTGTGACGCCGCCTTCCATTCCTCCACGAATTCTTTGATTGTCTGCTGCCGCCCGCTCCGCCGCTCATTTATTGCCTTCTTCGCAACCTCATATAATCCGTTACTTAAAGTCCATTTTTCACGCGTAAACTTATCATCTTCTGCAAAAAAATAAAACGCAACCGCCCCCATTGTATATACATTACTAACCTCATCTATTACCGAGTACCCTCTGCATTCTTCAGGCGATTTGAAAGAGGGGTCACCCCATATCCCGCTCCAGCCACTTATCTGGCACTGCTTTGCATAAAAATCTATATCACAAAATGCAAATTTACCATTAACAAAATTGTAAAGCGTAGAACCATTATTGAAATCAATCGCCACATATCCACACTCAGCAACATGTGTGTGAAATTCCAATACTCCATCATAAACACGCTGCTTTTCTTCGTTCGGTAGCGCTAAGAATTTTTTTTGCATTTCAGGGTGCATGTAACCGCAGCCTTCCCCATCAAACCAATCATAAACGGCTATAAAGCCACCGCCAGTTGCCTCACAGGGTATTTCTTCCGCATATATCTGATTGATTAGTAACGGGTGTTTTAAATCTTTATATTTAGGCACAGAAATTTTTAGCATCGCAATTATATCTTCAATATTATGATGTGTGGCATCAAAAGTTTTCGCACCTGCAAATTTAAGGAAATATCGTTTTCCCTCTTTTTCCACACCAAAGCATATTGCTCCAGAATACGAATTGTCAAATACCTTAAATACTTTTCCGTACTTGCTTATAAACGAAAAGTCATACTCTTCTTCTATTCGAAAAGAAATGCCATCAATTGTCTGAGTAACCATTATACCCTCCAAATGCATGCATAAATTGTGTTATAGCAACCTATATAACTAAGTAAAATAATTCTTAGGCATATGCTTAAAAAATAGGACATTTGGTATTGCATGGTTATCTAACCCCAACGTCCAAATGTCCTACTTTCGACTAATAAATCTTGCCGCGCTATTTATATATTACAATATTTGCATAGCGCCATTCATATCTGCGGATTTTTCTTCTGCCTCGGCCAGCAAAATCGTGTCACGATGACTTTCTAGCAGTGAAATATAATCAAAGTTGTCTTCACCTTTTAACAGTTTTGTAAACAGTATAATCTCGTCATAGTAGGCGTTGCGCCCCTCAAATTCGGCTTGGAATGGCTTACTACCTTCCGGGTGTACCATTAGCCTCCCCTTTTCAAAGATTAATGCGCCTTTTTCGAAATTTAAGCGGTACAGCATTTCGAAGCCGTAGCCTTCGCCATTAATTACCCAATCATCTTGAGCGTTTATTATTTTCCCGTCTTCATAAATATAGTTTGTAGACACTATATCATATCCGCTACCGGGAACCACGTTACGCCCAACTGTGCTTACTGCCTTGGGTAAACCAAACATCCATACAATTGTGTCCACATCATGAACATGCTGGTCAAGTAAGCACCCTCCTGAGCGTTCTTTTGTCAATAGCCAATTCTCCCAAGACCATACAGGAGTACCGCCGCCGCGATAAAAGTAGCCGCTAAGACATTTGCCAAATACATTACGGTCCATATAGTCTTTGGCAAAAACATATGCGTCCCAATAACGTAATGTATGGCCAATCATTAACTTTTTGCCGGTTTGCTTAGCAGTGGCAATCATTTCATCGCAGCCTTTTGATGTGCGGGCCATCGGCTTTTCACAAAATACATGCACACCCATTTCCATTGCCTTTATGCTCATTGGCGCATGAAGATGGGTAGGCAGGCAGATATCAACAAAGTCTAAATTTTCATTCTTAATCATTTCTTCCATGCATGCATAACATGTATACATAGAAAGATCAAAACCGGCGCTGGAAACATCTAGGTTACCTGCCGTGGCTTTGCCCGACTTTAGCTTCGTCTCATCAACATCACAAATCGCTATAAGTTCCACACCTTCATTGTTTTTTTTCATTTCAATATAATTTGTCAAATGGGCACTCCCCATCATTCCAAGACCTACTAGGCCTACGCGCATATTATTTCCTCCTTAAAATTATATTTCTTTTTTTGTGTGGCCTATTTTATCTTGCCATGCCGCCTACTTCAAGCTTTTTCACATACTCTTCATTTTCTTGAACCAGCTATTGCATTTGTCCAAATCATATGATAAGATATTCAGCGCTGGGAGGATTCCCGAGTTGGCCAAAGGGATCAGACTGTAAATCTGACAGCATCGCTTTCGAAGGTTCAAATCCTTCTCCTCCCATTAAAAGCCTAAAAACCACTTCGCTTATGCTAAGTGGTTTTTTATTTGCACAATTGATTTGATAGTAAAAGGACCGCCCACAGGGCGGTCCAATACTTACACATACATATGCTATTTTAATTTACATCCGGGCTATTACTCATAGCTATTATACCTTTTATTGTGTGCACAACAAAGTTTAACTCTGCTTCGTCCAAACATGTCATCAGACTTTGGACTTTTTTGCGGGCTGATTGTGAGTCATCATCTTTTTCTCTTACTGACATTCCGCCTACTTGTGGGCTTGCAAATAAATGATCCACTGGTATATCAAATGCCCTTGAAATCTTTGAAAGCGTTACAGCAGTTGCGCCACGCTCCCCTCTTTCAATAAGCCCCATATGAGATGTAGTAAGTTCCATCATCTCTGCCAGTTCGTCTCTGGTAAGCCTGCGTGATTCACGTTCTAGGCGAATATTCTTTCCGATTACTTCATCTAAGCGTGCCTTCTCCACAACTTTTGTCATTTAAACCATCCCCATTCACATAATTGGAGTAATTTTGTCGGTCATACTATCAGTTGCTGGTGGAGTCGTACAGCCACTAGCGGATTAAACGTTCGGGTGCATTTAGAATCGCGAGGGGCTTCATTCAATGCATGTACGCATGTTCGCTTAAGCATACTTTATCATTTAACAGGCCAACATTGTCAGGCATCTTAAGAAGTGCTATAATTTTGTCAAAATCTTAGACGTTGTCTTGAAAAGGTGTTTTGCCATGCCTACCAAGCCTGACCGTTCTGCTTCCCCTAAGCCAAAACCACGCGGGCGAAGCGGTTCTACTCACCGCAAGGCCCACAAAATTGATGCCCGTCCTGCACAACCGGCCCTGCACAGGGAGGTTAAGTGCTTGGTTATGATTGCTATCGGCTTACTACTATTGCTAAGTGTATTTGTACCGGATGCGATTGGTTTTGTTGGGCGTTTTCTTGAGGCTTTCCTCTTTGGACTGTTTGGTTTTGGGGCCTTCGTATGGCCTGTTGCTCTTATTGTTATAGCCGCCGGAACACTTGCTTCTCGCCGTTTACATCCGCCTGTGTATATGTCTATTGCGTTGTTTAGTCTTATTCTTACCCTTTTACATATAATTAATGCACCCGAGTTAGAATATTACGGTTTTTTTGCACGTATTTGGCATGCTTTTTCATATGGCGGACGTTTTTCCGGGGGGCTTTTCGGTGCAATTTTTGGGGAACTGGTGTCTGTTGTCCTAGGGCGCGTGGGGTCTATTTTAGCTATTTCAGCTGCGATTCTTATATTGGCGGTGTTGCTTACCGGGAGGTCTTTTGTTTACTGGGTTGCCCGGGGCGCCAACGCTTTAGGGGATGCAGCCAGCCGCGCGAAGGATCATTATACGCGTTTACCAGATGATATTGATTATGAAGATGATGAACATGAAGACGATGATACAAGACTGCCACCGGTTGTTACACGCCGCGGCAGAAGTGAATCGTTAGAAGCGATAAAGGCTTCGATGCCAGACTTAAATGCTAAAAAGCCGGACATATATGATGTAAATGACAGTGAGAAAACTGTAGATATGCCGCCGGTACGGCTTATTCAAGAAGAGCTAACCGGCCCAATCACCGAAATACCCGCCGACATGACCGGGCATTTATTTGCGCGGCGCAGTATAGACAGGGCTAGGCCGGAAGTTCCTATATTCCCCGGAAATGAAGCTGATGATGCGGCCGAAGGCGCACTGTATATGTCTGCCGACGCACCGGTTGTTAAAGGCTTGGTGGATGTGCCTGATATAGGCGAACCGGTACAAATCAATGAAGATATGTTAGGAACCGAACAAACTGAGTCTAAAATCAATGCGTTCTCATCGGTGGCTATGTCCACACCTGTAGCACGTGAGCGGCAGCCTCAAGGCCCGGCCATTTCTTACGACGTTGCACCTGACTTTGAGGACTTCAAACTTCCACCTTTGCATTTCCTTAACGAGCCACCTGTAGCTAAATCTATGGCAGAGTCCCGTACACAGATATTAGAAAATTCACGCATATTAGAGGAGACATTGCGCAGTTTCCGCATAGAGGCCAAAGTTGTAGAAGTTAGCGTAGGCCCGACGGTTACGCGATATGACATGGCGCCGGGACCTGGGGTTAAGGTTTCGTCTATTTCCAATTTGACAAATGACTTGGCCCTTAGTTTGGCTGCGCAGGGCATACGAATGGAAGCACCTATCCCTGGCAAGTCAGCCGTGGGTATAGAAATACCGAATAAAGAACCGCAACCTGTTTATTTACGGGAGATATTGCAAGACGAACGGTTCGAGAATTTTCCGTCTAAGCTAGCCTTCGCACTTGGCAAAGATATTGCAGGCGAACCAGTGGTTGCCGATGTTGCCCGCATGCCGCATTTGCTTATAGCCGGGGCAACCGGCAGCGGAAAAAGCGTATGTATTAATACTCTAATAGCAAGCCTATTGTATAAAGCGCGGCCCGATGAGGTTAAGCTTTTGATGATTGACCCAAAGGTTGTTGAACTTAGCGTATATAACGGCATCCCGCACCTGCTTATACCTGTAGTGACAGACCCTAAAAAAGCCTCTGGCGCGCTTAGCTGGGCGGTTGGGGAAATGGAAAACCGTTACAATATGTTTGCAGAGACAGGTTGCCGGGACTTGAAGGGTTTTAACTTATCACGGTCTAAGACCGGTGAAGCGGAACTTCCGCAGATTGTTATAATTATAGACGAATTGGCAGACTTGATGATGACTTGCAAGGGCGAGGTAGAAGAATCTATTTGCCGCTTGGCACAGAAGGCACGTGCCGCGGGGATTCACTTGATAGTGGCCACACAGCGGCCTTCTGTTGACGTTATAACCGGGCTTATTAAAGCTAATATCCCATCAAGGTTAGCGTTTGCCGTAAGCAGCGGAACGGATAGCCGTACGGTATTGGATATGCAAGGTGCGGAAAAATTACTTGGCAAGGGTGATATGCTATTTTCGCCCATGGGTAATAATAAGCCTATGCGTATACAGGGCGGGTTTATTTCTGATAAAGAAGTGGAAAACCTAGTCAACTTCCTTAAGGCCCAAGCCCCTGTGGAGTATACCCAGCAGATGATTCAAGAGGTAACAATGCCTGGCAAGGCTGTTATTGAGGGCGATGTTGATGAATTTTTCCATGATGCGGTGGATTTTTTACTATCTAAGGGCAAGGCTTCTACCAGTATGCTACAACGGCAGTTTAGGATTGGGTATAACCGCGCTTCACGATTGATGGATGAACTGGAACTTAGAGGAATTGTAGGCCCAGAAGATGGCGTTAAGCCACGCAAAGTAACGATAACAAGAGACGAATACCAAGAACTGTACGGCAGGCCGTAAAGCGTTTGGGCTTACATTGTTTGAGGGTTGATTAAATGCCAAAGAGCTTTGATGAGAACATGAATGAAAAGAGAGGAAATGCCTGCACGAATGTGGGCATTTCCTTTTGTGTGTATTTAGTTACATTGGGATGTGATAAAAACCGTGTAGACAGCGAGGTTATGCTTGCCCGCCTGTTAAGCACCCAGCGGTTTATTCCCGTCACAGACCCTGCAAAAGCCGATGTGATTATCGTTAACACTTGCGGGTTCATACGCGAAGCCACACAGGAAAGTATCGATACGATTTTAGAAATGGCGGCATATAAATCCGATGCTAAGTGCCGCGTTTTAATTGTCACCGGCTGTATGTCTGAGAGATACCGCGAAGATGCCCGCGCTGCCATTCCTGAAGCGGATACAATACTTGGTGTAAAAGATACGGATACTATAGTGCAAGTAGCGCTTGAACTATTAGGTGAAGAGGGAATAATCGCGAAATTGGATGACCACGAGTCTAAACTAACTCGCGCACTGTCTCGCTCATATTTCCAAGCAGGGCATGTTGCACATATAAAAATATCTGATGGCTGCGATAATGCCTGCACATACTGCACAATCCCATCAATTAGAGGCGCATATACAAGCCGCCATATGGAGGATATTGTCGCGGAATGTGAAGTTTTGATTGAGTCCGGCGCACGGGAGTTGGTGCTTGTGGCGCAAGACACCGCTCTTTATGGCACAGACATATATGGTATACCACGTTTGCACGAACTTATGAGAGCCATCGCTTGCTTACCCGGCAGCCCATGGATAAGACTTATGTATGCTTACCCAGAACATATTACCCCGGAAATAATTGATGCCATTGCTGAACTTCCTAATGTATGTAAATACATCGACATGCCAATCCAGCATAGCGAGACAGATGTCCTGCGCCGTATGGGCCGCTCTGGCACCCGCGAGGGTTTGCTTAGTTTAATACGTGAGTTGCGGGAGAAAATCCCCGGCATTGCCTTAAGAACAACCCTGATGGTAGGCTTCCCCGGCGAAACGGTAGAGAATTTCCGCGGGCTGTACGACTTCACCAAAGAAGCGCGTTTTGACAGACTGGGTGTTTTCCCTTATTCCCGCGAAGAAGGTACACCTGCCGCTATTCTGCCACGTCAGGTCAAGGATGAAGTAAAACATACCCGCCGCGACAGGTTAATGCGTCTGCAACAGAAAATCCATCAAGAAAAGCAGCGGGCTAAGATAAGCCAAATTATAGATGTTATGATAGACGAAATACTTGAAACAGGCGAACATGTAGGCCGCACACAGCACGATGCTTACGAAGTTGACGCAGTTGTGCGTTTTACCGTACCGTCCCCATTAATGATAGGTGATATTGTGAAAGTGGCCATAACCGGCGCAGACGAATACGATTTACAGGGGGTCGGGAAATGAATCTTCCAAACAGAATAACCCTTGCAAGGGTATGCTTTATCCCAATTTATTTATTTGTGTACCTTGCCCAGCCATTAAATGAAGTACCAAATATGTGGCTGGCGCTTACTATTTTTTCGGTTGCGTCTATAACCGATGCTATCGATGGGTACGTGGCCCGGCGGTACAAGCTAATAAGCAATTTTGGGAAACTCATGGACCCGCTTGCGGATAAGTTACTGGTTTGTGCTGCGCTTGTTGCTTTTGTAGCCAGTGGCACATTATCGGCTTGGATTGCGGTTTTGATAGTCAGCCGGGAATTTTTTGTTTCTGGACTGCGGCAATTATGTGTGGAGCAAGGGGTGGTAGTGGCCGCGTCTTCCAGTGCCAAGTTTAAAACCACTATGCAAATTGTGCTGATTATATATTTGCTTTTACCGATACAGATGTTTAGATTTGACTGGATGGAAGTGGCACTAATTGTGATAGCTACAGCAGCAAGTATATATTCAGGCATAGAGTATGCGGTTAAAAACCGGGCAGTTTTTAGTGCGAAGGACTGATTGTTATGACAGCGGAAGTACTAGGAATAGGAACAGAGTTATTATTAGGCGATATAGCCAACACGAACGCACAATTTTTATCGCAGCAGCTTGCGTCATTGGGCATTAGTGTCTACAGGCATACCGCCGTTGGTGATAACCGCGCCCGATTAAGTGCCGCTTTAGAACACGCTTTTAATAAGGCTGATATGGTAGTTGCCTGTGGCGGCCTTGGCCCCACACTTGATGATATAACAAAGGAAGTGTCTGCGGTGTACTTTGGCCGTGAGATGGTGCTTTGTGAGGATTCTTGGCAAGCGATACAGAAGCGTTTTGCCGGAAGAAAACTGCCCGAAAATGTTAAACGTAACGCAATGGTGCCAGAGGGCAGCATGTTATTTCCCAATAATCACGGCAGTGCCCCCGGTGTATGTATAGAGCAAGACGGTAAAATTCTAATTTTACTGCCCGGCCCGCCGCATGAGTTGAAACCTATGTTTATACAACATGCGGTTCCTTTTTTACGTGAAAAGACAAGTCTGGCATTTGTCTCACGCACCTTGAAAATTGTGGGCATTGGCGAAAGCCAAGTTGAAACGATTTTGAACGACTTAATTGAAGCGCAAACCAATCCAACAATAGCACCGTACGCAAACCTTACTGAAGTGGCCCTAAGAATAACAGCTTCAGCCCCGGACGAAGCTGCGGCCAGAAAGCTTATTGACCCAATGGCTACAGAGATATACAACCGGCTAGGCCAGCATATTTACGGCGAAGGCGATGCCTGCATGGCCGAAATTATTCTCAAGCAGTTAGATGCCCAGAATCAAACCTTAGCCATTGCAGAATCATGCACAGGCGGGCTATTAACTTCCGCATTTGTGGACATACCCGGTTCGTCAAGTGTGTTGCAAGAAGGTGCGGTGACTTACAATAACACCGCCAAGACTATGCGGCTGGGTGTACCTGAAGATATGTTAGCATCATACGGTGCTGTAAGCCCTCAAGTAGCGGCGGCTATGGCGGAAGGTGTAGCGCATACATCCGGGACAAGCATTGGCATAAGTACAACAGGAATTGCCGGGCCGGGCGGCGGCACGGATGTGAAACCGGTGGGCCTGGTATATATAGGATTGCACATAAAAGGCAAAGCTACCGAGACCAAAGAATTACAGCTAATTGGTGATAGGAATGAGATCCGTACAAGGGCAGTTATGACAGCACTGGATATGTTAAGACTGGCTATAAAATAACTAACATAAAGCAATACAAAAGAAAGGACGATAACATATGCCAAAGAAAGCAACCACAAAAGCAGCCACAAAAACCAAAGCAGCAACCTCTCAAGATCCGGTAGCCGCCAAGGAAGAGGCCCTGCAAAACGCCCTGTCAAACATCGAAAAGCAATTCGGTAAGGGCGCTGTAATAAAAATGGGTGATATCCCGCATGTCGACATCCCCGTTATCACCACAGGAATACTGTCCGTAGACGTAGCCTTGGGTGTTGGTGGCATCCCCAAGGGCCGTATTGTTGAAATCTATGGCCCAGAATCCTCTGGTAAAACCACTCTAGCCTTACACGTTGTAGCCGAATGCCAAAAACTAGGCGGCATAGCCGGGTATGTAGATGCAGAACACGCCCTAGACCCCGTCTATGCCAGAAAATTGGGTGTAAACATTGACGAACTTTATATCTCCCAGCCCGACGACGGCGAGCAAGCCCTTGAAATAGCAGAAGCTATGGTACGCTCCGCCGCCATAGACATAGTAGTTGTTGACTCTGTAGCAGCACTTGTACCTCGCAGCGAAATTGAAGGCGAAATGGGTCAATCTTCTGTAGGCGTACAAGCCCGCCTTATGTCACAAGCTTTAAGAAAGCTGACAGGCATTACCAATAAAACCAACTGCATTGTTATCTTTATAAACCAGCTACGCGATAAAATAGGTGTAACCTACGGCAGCCCAGAAACCACCACCGGCGGCCGCGCACTAAAATTCTATTCTTCCATCCGCGTAGATATAAGACGTGCCGAAGCAATTAAAACCGGCGAAATGACGATAGGAAACCGTACAAAAATCAAAATCACCAAAAACAAAGTTGCCCCGCCTTTTAGAAACTGCGAGGTAGATATAATGTACGGCGAAGGCATCTCAAAAGACGGCGACCTGCTGGACCTTGGCGCACAGCTGGACCTAGTAAACAAAAGCGGCTCATGGTATTCATACGGCGAAACCCGTCTAGGCCAAGGCCGCGAAAACGCCAAACTATACCTTAAAGAACACCCTGAAATCATCCGCGAAATAGAAAACGCCGCCCGAGCCCACTACGGCATGAAGCCTCTAGAAGCCTTAGCTGCGCCCGAAAACTACGTAAAAGTTGACCCTGTTGCACTAGTAAGCGAAGACATAGATGAATCATTAGAAATTGAACTACTAGATGTAGACATGGATGACGAAGAAGACTATTAAATTCAAAATAACCCCGGAATGCGCGAATGCGCATTCCTTATAAAGTTTTTGTTTAAACTTTTTTCAAAAAGTTTACGGGGTGCGGGGCAGAGTCCCGCGGTTTTAGAGTATTTCCAAACTGAAAGGACTGATTATCATTCACGCAGCAATTGGAGAAATAAAGGTCTTCGCAGCCAACGCTAATAAGGAACTGGCCGCCTCTATCGCCCGGCACTTGAATATCGAGTTGGGTAAATCGTCTGTAACAAAATTTTCGGACGGGGAAATTAATATGCGTGTGCTGGAAACCGTGCGTGGCGCAGATGTGTTCATCGTGCAATCTACCGCGCCGCCTGTTAACGACCATCTGATGGAGTTACTCATCATGTTGGATGCAATGCGCCGCTCATCAGCGGGACGTATTACAGCTATTATTCCCTATTATGGCTATGCCAGACAGGACCGCAAGGCGCGTTCACATGACCCTATAAGTGCTAAGCTGGTGGCAGATCTTCTAACTGTTGCCGGCGCTGACCGCATCCTATCTATGGACTTGCACAGCCCGCAAATCCAAGGTTTTTTCAATATCCCGCTAGACCATATGAAGGGTATATATCTCTTTGAAGACTATGTTAAGCAAAGCCTTGGCCATGACCTTTCAGATGTGGTGATTGTCTCGCCGGATTTGGGCAGTGTCGCGCGCTGTAACGACTTTGCCAGCCTATTAGGCCAAAATGTACCTTTAGCCATAGTAGACAAGCGCCGCCCCCGCGATAATGTGTCGGAAGTTGTCCACTTTATTGGCGATGTTAAGGGCAAAATCGCCATTATGCTTGATGATATGCTTTCCACCGGCGGGTCGCTGTGTAATGCCGCCCAAACCGTAAAAGAAAACGGCGCAAAAGCCGTTTACGCCTTCATTACCCACCCGGTACTCGCGGGTGATGCGGCTAGGCTGATAGAAGAGTCTGCGCTAGAGGAAGTAGTGTTCTTAGATACTATCAAAATCAAGCCCGAAATCCCACACGAGCGTATTTCATTGGATTTGACTATCAATTCCGACTTCACAGGTGAGCCACGCCTGCGCAAACCCGTAAGCGAAAGGATTGGCCCCAAAATCAAGGTTCTGTCAACTGCAGAAAACTTGGCAAAGGCCATAAATTGTATCCATAATGGGAAATCTATTGGTGAACTGTTTAAAGTTGTTCTCCCGCTTTAACAAATCTTCGGCCCCTTCCAAGGAGAAACCCATGCGCATAATTATCGGCTTGGGCAACCCCGGCAGCGCCTATCAAGGCACCCGTCACAATGTAGGCTTCGAAACTATTGACAAACTATGTCATGACTTGGGTATCAAACTAAAAAATAACCGCCGTTTCCGCGCTCATGTGGGTGAAGGGCGCATGGGCCAATCACCTGTGCTGCTGGTCAAGCCCCAAACATACATGAACTTAAGCGGCCAATCGGCTCAAGCTATCTTGGCATATTACAAGCTACCCCCATCAGCGATAATCGTTGTATACGATGATATCAGCCTGCCGGTGGGGGATATTCGCGTACGCGAAAAAGGAAGTGCCGGTGGGCAAAAAGGCATGGTGGATATACTCGCCCGGCTTAAAACGGACGAATTCCCACGGGTACGCATAGGCATAGGCAACAAACCTGACAACTGGGACTTGGCGGACTATGTATTAAGCCGCTTCTCTAAAAAGGAATGGGAAACCATGATACAGGGCGTAATCAAAGCCGGGGACGCGGTAGGCTTTATCATAAAAGAAGGTACAGCTGCAGCTATGAACGAGTTTAACCGGAGGTTGAAGGCGTGAATATCTTGAGTTTATCAGGGGTTTAAGCATTATACAAAGGAGAAACATAATGGAACATACAATTTTCGGCAAAACCAATCTTAAAGTAAGCCGCACAGCCTTCGGTTGCATTCCCATCCAACGCATATCATACGAAGATAGCACTGCATTACTACGCCACGCATATGAAAGCGGCGTAACCTTATACGATACCGCAAACGGATATACCACCAGCGAGGACAGGATAGGTACCGCACTTTCCCATGTACGCGAAAAAATTGTGATATGTACAAAATCCGGCGCGCCAACCCCGGAAGGTATGTTAACACACCTAGATAACAGCCTGAAAATGCTAAGAACCGATTATATAGATGTCTTCCAATTCCACAACCCAAGCTTTGTACCGCGCCACGGTGGGGAAGACGGCCTTTACGATGCGATTGTTAAAGCCAAAGCCGCTGGCAAAGTGCGCTTTATTGGCATAACAGCCCATAGCCACACAAGGGCGCTGGAGGCAGTGCAATCCGGCCTTTTTGATACATTGCAGTACCCATTTTCCTACCTATCCACAGACGAAGAGCTGGCACTTACCAACCACTGTGCGGCACATAATGTAGGCATACTGGGTATGAAAGGCCTGTGCGGCGGTATTCTTTCCAATGCAAAGGCCGCATTCGCTTTCTTGCGGCAATATGAAAACATTATTCCCATCTGGGGCATACAAACAATTCAGCAGCTGGATGAGTTTCTAACATACGAGGCCAGCCCGCCAATATTAGATGACTCGCTACAAAAAGCCATAGACACAGACCGGGACGAACTCTCCGGCAGTTTCTGCCGGGCCTGTGGCTACTGTCTCCCCTGCCCCGCCCAAATCCCTATACCAATGGCAGCGCGTATGTCATTCCTAATGGGCCGTATGGTGCGGGAGCAATTTTTAGCCGAGAACTGGCAGGAAAACATGCGCCGTATAAGCGATTGTACAGCCTGTGGCCACTGCATAGCCAACTGCCCTTATGAATTAAATGTGCCAGAACTGCTTAAAGACATGCAAGTGAAGTATTTCGCGGAACTTAACCGGTAATTAAAACGAACCGCAGCATTATAAAATCTATCATAATGATCGGAGACACAAAATGGCAGCATTCAAAACCAGACAAGAAGAAACAACCGCAAGGGCAGAAGTATGGCAAACATACCTTGAAACCGAGAAGAAAAACAATACCCGTCACGAGGAAATGTATTGGCTTTTATGGCACCAAAAAACCATTGATTCAGGTGCTGACATGAAACTCCCATGGAGAGGGATTATGTACTTCGATGAAGCAACAAGGCAGTACTCTCATTTGGAAAAAAGCGCGATACCTATGCGCTTTACCGGCGTAACCCAAGGCGAACCCGGGGAAAACGGTTACCCGTTATATATTGTACTACACGGTGGCGGCCAAACTTTGATAAACGAGCTGTCTTACGAATTCATGATAGATAATTACAAAGAAAGCATAGAAAATAGCATTCAAATTACATGCCGGGGAATTAGAGAAACTTATAACTGCCATTTTAACCCGGAATCTTATCCCCTATACGACCGCCTTATTCAAAACATGATTATCTTTGGCAATGTAGACCCTAACCGTGTTTATCTTATGGGGTATTCCGCAGGCGGGGACGGCGTATACGGCATCACACCATATATGGCTGACCGCTTCGCGGCAGTTAGCATGTCGGCAGGCCATCACAACAATATAAGCCCCATAAATTTTATGAATACACCAATTATATTACAGTGCGGAGACGACGATACCGCCTATGACCGCCATCTTGAAACCGCCCGTTTCGGCGATAAACTAAAAGCCCTGCGCGAAACTTGGCCTGAGCAATATGAGCACATCGTTAATATGCATGTGGCAAGGCAGCATGGAATTTCTGATGACGATGCCAAGCGTAAAACTAACCCCGTATGGGAAAATAGCAGCGCATGGCTGGAAGGTATCACAAAGACCCCACCTCAAATGGGTTGTTCCGCAAAATCAGTTAATACAAACGCAGTAGATTTTTTGAAGGAATATACCCGCAATCCTCTGCCAAAAACCGTAGCTTGGGATTTATCCACACGGTCTCCTTTGCGGCCTGTCAAATCATTCTACTGGTTGCAAGCTGACGAAGCCATGACAAGTGGCATAATCTACGCCACATTGGATACCGATAATAATTCTATTAAAATCGATACCCAAAACGTTACCGGGACCTTCCGGATTCTACTCAATTGGGATATGGTGGATTATGACCGGCCTGTGAGTTTAGTCATAAACGGAGTTACCCGCCAAGAAAAACTTACGCCAAGTCGTGAAGTGGTGGAAGAAACCACTCAAGAACGGGGCGATGTTAATTATCAGTTTTCTGTTAAGGTAGAAATTAATGTTTAAAATATATTTCCGGTCATGACCAGCGAATCTGCAAAGGCTTGCATTTCGTCCTTGCTTTGAATCATGTGCGTACGCTCGATTATCCGTGCTTGGGCAGGTTCTGGCAAGCTATAAAAATAATCCTTTGCGGCTTGATTTTTGGTAAGGGCTATATCTAGGCCCATTGGCATGTCTGGGGCGTAGATTTTATTACTATCTATGTCCATTTGTTCCTCCGGTTTTTGTTTTGTTATAAGCTGTGTTCACAGTGTCAAAGCAATATGTGTGGCCGATTTTCCGCTATTTTTTTGCTTTGCACGCTATGAACACAGCTTATAATCCAGCACTCTCACAACAACCTTGCGCTTCATGCATTGTTTCAAGGCTGCAATGAAAGTGGGTTTATCATGTGCAAAGAAATTTTTTTTATACACACTTATCAATCAAAGTAAATTCTGACAATGCGTGGGCAGTTTTGATATTTTGGTCAAAGGCGATTTTGTTAATTTAATGTTATGATGATATAGGGGTAGATTTATAGAACGTGTGCTGTGAAGGGTGGAAATAACACTGGAATGACAAATGCTATACAATGCTATATAATGATAGCATCCTATATTAAGGAGGTTCATTATGGCCCAACTAAATATTCGTATTGATGACAGATTAAAAGAAGAAGGAACTCTTTTATTTCAAGAATTGGGAATTTCGTTTTCATCTGCTATCAGTATGTTTGTTAGTCAGGCGGTACGCGAACGTGCTATTCCTTTTCAAGTCACATCACGAAAATCAAGTACTATAACCCTTGCCAGTGAAAATGCACTAGCTAAAGAATGGCTATCTCCCGAGGAGGATTCGGCATGGGCAAATTTGTAAAAGGTGATGTGGTCGTGCTTCCTTTTCCGTTTTCAAATTTAAGCTCTTCAAAGCGCCGTCCTGCTCTTGTTGTTGCCATCGCTTCGGCAGATGATGTTATTCTAGCGCAAATAACCAGCCGTAGCTTTAGCGACAGCTATGCAGTTGAACTTGCTGATACAGACTTTTCTGATGGTGGGATTAACGTTGCCAGCAATATTCGTCCAAACAAACTTTTTACAGCAGATGTTAATATGATCGTATACAAAGCCGGAAATATAAAAATGCAAAAAATGAAAGATGTCGCAACTATCATATCAAGCTTAGTATCTGTATAAAAAACACTCTAACTGGTGAAGTGCAATAGCGCAACTTTAATACCACAACGAATGTGGTACGTGCGACAAAAATATATGGAGATATAAGTTTTGAAAAAGAAAACCCGACCCCAAAAGAACATGTTCATCGTGAACATGCAGGCATTTAAAGTCTGAGAAATAAAATGTTATTAGAAAGTTAAATCAACTTGCTATTTGTTTTAAATGCGCATTGACAGCGTTATTTCCGCCCTTCACGGCATAAAACGTATAAACCATTAGTATCAAAACTACTAATGCAGTATTCAACCACAACTTTAAACATTTAAGGATGGAGCCATGAATATAGCCGTATTCGCATCTCATGGCGGCTCTGACTTGCAAGCAATTATAGATACATGCAAGCAAGAGCGCATAAATGCTAAAGTCTGCGCCGTTATTAGTAATAATAGCGGTTCATTTGCGTTGCAAAGGGCAAGGGATAATAATATTCCTGCTTTTCATTTCAGTCTGAAAACAATCAAAAATCCTAAGGCACTGGAAAAGGCAATTCTTGATACCCTTATCGAAAACAATACGCAAATTATATTCTTGGCGGGGTATCTTAAAAAGCTTGGCACTTCAATTCTTAAATCCTTTAGAAATCGTGTTTTCAACATCCACCCTTCCCTGCTTCCTAAGTACGGTGGAAAAGGAATGTACGGGATAAATGTCCACGCAGCGGTTTTGTCCGCAAAGGAAACCGAAACAGGCATAACCATACACCGCGTAAGTGATGAATACGACAAGGGTGAAGTTATCGCACAAACAAAAGTCCCAGTAGAAAAAGGCGACACCCCCGAGATATTAGCCGCAAGGGTACTTATGTATGAGCATGTATTCATTGTAGAAACGCTTGAATTCATCATATCGATAGCTGCAAAGGAAAACCAATGCATCCAAGTAGTATATCGATAGTTGGAAAAATATAATCCAGATAGTGCAAACATCTAAAAGAAAAGAGCCTCTAAATGAAAAACACCCCCCACGCCCTACTGGCCCCCCTACAAGACTCCACGCCCTACATTAACCTACTAGCCACTCTATCTTCCCCCACCCCCAAAACCGGATGGGCTACAGAAGTAGTGGAATCACAAAAATGGCACCTTTCCGCAGCTCTGCTACAAGCAACCAACCGCCCGGCTTTAGTTATAGCCCCATCAGAGCTAAAAGCCAAAGCTATATACGAAGATTTATATTATTTCTTCCGCGAATCATGCAGTATTTACCCAAGCCGCGACATGATTTTCTATGCTGCAGATGTAAAAAGCGTTGATATAACCCGTCAACGTCTACGGGTGCTGGACAAAATCGCGTCTCATCCCCAGCCAATTATAATCCTATCAGCCGAAGCGTTACTGGACCGCATGATACCCCCAGCTATTTTCCACGCTAACCGCTTGGCCTTATCGGTAGGTGATATTGCGGAACCGGAGGCAGTAATCCGCAAGTTGTCCCAAATGGGCTATGAACGCAGCAACTTGGTGGAAGGCCCGGGGCAATTTGCACTAAGGGGCGGCATACTAGATATCTACCCAGCGGTGGCAAAATACAGTACCCCCGGCGAAGAAAACGTCACCCATCACAACCTAACCGAAGGCCAAGCCCTGCGCATTGAATTTTTTGGCGATGATATAGATTCTATCCGTGTAGTAGATGCCCTCTCCCAGCGTTCAGTAGAAAACGCCGACTCATTCGAACTATACCCGGTTCGCGAAATGGTCTTTGATGCCCCTACCCTGCGCGCCGCAATAAAAAAAATAGAGAAATCCTTCAAAACCCAACAATCTTCTTTAGAATCCAAGGGCCTTAAAAAAGAAACCCAAACCCTTAAAGACACGATAGGCGAAACACTGGACCGCTGGAGTAGCACAAGCACTTCGCAGGCCTTAAGCATAAGCGCCGACGCTTTTTTCCCATTCTTCTACCAAGACGGTTGCAACCTATTGGACTACCTGCCTCCAAAAACCCTAATTATCCTAGACGAACCCAACCCAATTGCCCTACACATGGAAACTATCCAATCCGAATATAACGACAGCATAAGTCACCGCCTTATGGCCGGCCGTATGCTGCCAGAGCAAGCTAACGTAATGCTAACTTGGCAGGAGGCTTTACACAAAACACAAAATTTCCCGCGCCTACTATTGTCCTCCATGACCCAAAACTTAAAAGAATTCGACCCCGCCCCTCCACAAACCTTCATGGCCGCGCGCACATTAAGCCCCCTACGCCACAAACCATCCGAGCTAAAACAAGACTTATCCGCCCTCATAAACCGTGGCTACCGTATAGCGATAATGGCCGGCTCACGCCGTCACGGCCAGCAATTAGCGGACTCAATAAACGATATGGGCCTGCTTGCCCGCTACGCAGACAGTTTAGAAGGCGCAAATGTCCCCCAAAACCTAATAACAATAACCCGCGGTGTACTATCCGCAGGCTTCGAATACCCGGACCTTAAACTGGCTGTAATCACAGACAAAGAACTGTTCACACAAGAAAAAACCCGCCGCCGCAAACATCGCAAGCAAAAAAACGCGGAAAAAATCAGCCATTTTTCAGACCTTAGAATAGGCGACCATATAGTCCACGACAACCACGGCATAGGTATTTTTAAAGGCATAGAGCAAATTGTCTCAGACGGCCTTAGCCGCGACTATCTAAAGCTGGAATACTCCGATGGCGGCAATATATATGTCCAAACGTCCCAGATGGATTTAATCCAAAAGTATATAGGCGGTGAAAACGCAAAACTAAGCAAACTAGGCGGCGCAGACTGGGCAAAAGCCAAAGCCCGCGCCCGCGCTGCTGTAGAAATCCTAGCCGCTGACCTTATAAACCTATACGCCAAACGCATGGCCGCAAGGGCACATGAATACAGCCCGGACACGGTATGGCAAACAGAATTTGAAGCCAATTTCCCCTACTCCGAAACAGACGACCAACTCTCCGCAATAGAAGACGTAAAACGCGACATGGAATCTCCAAAAGTTATGGACCGCTTGCTATGCGGCGATGTTGGCTACGGTAAAACCGAAGTTGCCATCCGCGCAGCCTTTAAAGCCGTACAAGACAACAAACAAGTCGCATACCTTGTCCCCACAACAATCCTAGCTCAACAGCACTATCAGACATTTGCCTCCCGCATGAAAGATTACCCAATAACAGTAGAGCGCCTATCCCGCTTTCAAACCAAAAAAGAGCAGCAAATCGCAATTAAAAACATGGAAAAAGGCACATCTGACATAGTTATAGGCACCCACCGCCTGCTTTCAAAAGACGTAAGATTTAAGGACTTAGGCCTGATTATAGTTGACGAAGAGCAACGATTTGGAGTAGGCCATAAGGAAAAATTAAAAGAATTACGCGCAGATGTTGACGTACTAACCTTAACCGCCACGCCTATCCCCCGTACCCTGCACTTCAGTCTAACAGGCATCCGCGACATGAGCATCCTAGACGAACCCCCAGAGGCCCGCCAGCCTATCCAAACCTATGTAATGGAACACAATGCCGAGTTCGTTCGTGACGCAATCAACCGCGAACTGGCCCGTGGCGGCCAAGTGTACTACTTGCATAACCGCGTCCGCAACATAGCCGAAGAGGCCACCCGCGTACAAGCCCTCGTCCCCGACGCAAGGGTAGCATTCGCCCACGGCCAAATGTCCGAGACAGAACTGGAAAATATCATGCAAGACTTCATAGATGGTGAGATAGACGTACTTGTCTGCACTACGATTATAGAAACCGGCCTTGATATATCCAACGTAAACACGATAATCATCCAAAATGCGGACTTTATGGGCCTGTCCCAGCTATACCAGCTGCGGGGCCGCGTAGGCCGCAGCAGCCGCCTTGCCTACGCATATCTAATGTACCGCCGTGACAAGATATTAAAAGAAGAAGCCGAAAAGCGCTTGCAAACCATTCGGGAATTTACAGAGTTTGGCGCGGGCTTTAAAATCGCTATGCGCGACCTTGAAATCCGTGGCGCAGGCAACCTCTTGGGGGCGCAACAGCACGGGCATATGGATTCTGTAGGCTACGATATGTACTGTAAACTTCTGGCCGAAGCCGTAGGCGACCTTAAAGGCACACCCAAAGAAATTATCTTCGAAACCACAATAGACATAAGTATAGATGCTTTTATCCCAGATAAGTTCATCCCGGACGAGCAGCAGAAACTAGAAATCTACAAAAAAATATCCATGGTAAACAACCAGCAAGACTACTACGACACTCAAGAAGAAATAGAGGACCGCTACGGCAACATACCAGCCCCGGTAACCAACCTACTGGATGTAGCGCTAACAAAAGCCAAAGCCCGTAAGCTAGGCGTACTTTCTATTGCCGAAAAGGAAGTGCATATAGGCCGCAATATAATAATAACCTTCCGGCCAGACGCATCCGTAGATTTGGACAAATTAACCGTCACACTAGCCAAAGACCCCAACCGCCTACTATTCACGATGGCACCAAACCCATATATCACTATCCGCGCCCTTAGAGACGACAAACCAGCAAAAGATGGCGGTATATCCCGCCTACAATCTATAGCGTCCCTATTAGAAGCATTAGCTTAGGGGCTAAATGACAGTCCCTACGTAAACACACCCTTTTTGTGCAGGTACGCTTGCTTCATGTATAAAGCTAAAATTGTCGCTTTCTTCTGCGATGTGGCAGAGAGCAATCCCCATATCCACGCAGTGCATCTTATTAAACATTAGTCCTAGCAATGGGTTTGTTTTTCTACGATAGCAGTGGATTTTGCCGCATTCAGCAAGAAAGTACCAATTTTGCGCGTTCATAGCACTTGGCGCTAGACGTGCAGCTTCAAGTCTTTTGTCAACACCTTCGCTGATTGCAGACAGTGGCTTACGCTTGAATCCCGAAAGTTCCCGGTGCAAGGGTTCGGTTGGTTTACCGAATGACATGCTTATCACGTGAGTGAGGGCAGAGGCTTCTTTATCCTCCGGTTTTGCCGCTCCCAACCAGCAAGTTCCAATCCCGTTTGCTGAAAAGTATAAATCCAACTGCTGCCCAATAAAACCAATGTTTTCAAGTGAGCCTTCCTTTTCCTCGCTTCCAAAAACCAAATAATGCGGGGCCTTTATATTAAACATGCCTTTAGTTTTGCTAACAATTTCGATGGAGTAACGTATTTCTGGGTAAAGCGGCTTAAGGCTTTTCATATATGCCCGTACTTTCTCAAGAGTAGCGGCATCAAGAGGAATAGAGTCATATTTTCTTACAGATTTCCTCTTGCGAATTATTTCAGACATAGACATATTAAATCCTCCTTATTAATTTCCTTAAAACATGCTGGTTTCTGGCGCCATTATAGCATACAATACATGAAATACTTAACAAATCTTCATGGAGGCCACCATGCACAAACCTACCATAGAAAAATTTATATCACTTCTGCCCTACTTTCTACTGGCAGTATTAATCATAGCCGTTTACCGTGTTTCAGGTGAGTTGCGATTCATAATCAACTCCATTGGATGGGCATGGGGTGTAATGTCACCGTTCTTCTACGGTTTCTTGCTAGCATATGTAATCAATATCCCCTGTAGCAGCATTCAAAAATTAATACTTAAAACCCAAGGCCAGCTAACCCCCGACTCATTCCTTGTAAAGCGAAGAAAAAGCATTAGCCTAATTATAGTAATGCTAATACTCGCTATAATAGTCTTACTATCCCTAAACTGGATAATCCCAGCCATTGTTGGCAGTATAATTCTTTTTATAGACTCCATTCCAGACCACTGGGAAGGCGTAGTCCAGCTAATAGATAATTTCAACGATTTAGAGTTATTGGACCTGCACATAAGCGAAGAAGTCATATTTAACTCCCTATGGGGGATGATTGGCAATATCAGCATAGACAGGCTAGCCGCCCCATTTAGTGCCATTGTAGGCGCGGCCAACGTCATGTTCAGGGGGCTTATATCTTTCATTGCATCCATTTATATCATGATTGAAAAAGAACGCTGTAAAGCTTATATAGATAGGCTGCTAAGAATTTTTACCTCCGACAATTTCCGTAACACCACCAAAGAAATTTTCAGCGGGCTTAATAGAAACCTGCGACAGTATATCCATACCCAAACCATAGGCGGCATTATCCTTAGCGTTATGTCCATGATAGCGTTACTTATAATGGGTTCACATTTCTTTTTACTTATTGGCATAATGCTGTGGATAGCTAATTACATCCCCTACTTCGGCTCGATTGTGGCAACAATAATTGCGATTCTAATTGTTGCCTTCACCCAAGGCATAACAATGGGGATTATTGCGGCTATTGCGCTTTTGCTAATCCAGCAAGTAGAAGTAAATATAATCCAGCCAAAGCTTATGAGCAGCGCATTTTCTATGAGTCCATTGCTTGTAATTATCAGCATAAGTGTGGGCGGGGCCATCGGCGGAATATTGGGTATGATTGTGGTAATCCCAATTGTGGCGGTTATGAAGGACATGTTTGACAATATAGTCGCATATTATGAACGTAAGAAGTTTGGCGTAGTACAGGAAATAACCGTACAAAGGAATGAGTAGGACTTTGCAGCAGTATATCTTACCTTAATTTTCTATTAATGCAGACAAAAAAATTTCTTTGTATATATCCCGTGCTATAGCTGCCATGGTTAAGGCCTTCATTCTGGACTTTTTCTTCTTATAGTGGGCTTCGAGTTTTTCACATAAATAAAGCGCGTCAAATTTAGCTAACCCGCCAACTCTTAGATGCGGGATTGCAACGTTTTCTATATAGGTGGCGGATTCATTGTTGTCTAAGGTCATAAGGTGGCCGATTGAATCAAACATGTGAGTTAGGTTGCTGGTGTCGGCGGCAGGTCTTATTGGGTTGTTTTTCTCTTCATTTTGCATGATATCTTTTGCGTGATCCAGCGCCTCTTGGCATCTATCAAACTCTTTCATCTCTAGCAAGCAAAGGGCTTTGATAACTAATATATTTGCAGAAGACTCCTTTGTCTTATCTAGCCTCAGCGCTTGCTCGCAAAGCTGTATACATTCATTATAGTTTCCTATTTTCCTGTTAAGATCAGCCAAGTTTCCCGATATAACCATAACTGTCCAGTCGTCATTTAAACTTTTGGCCTGCGCCATGGATGCGTCAAACATTTCTTTTGCCTTGTCATACTCGTGAACAAGAATATAGCACACGGCTAGTAATGATTTAATTCTTGCCGCGCCTGTGTTTACTAGGCCACCTTTATATGCGTTTTTGGCACGCTCTAGATAAATTATGGCATTGTATGGCTTGCCTAAAGTATTGTAAGACATGCAAATATTCCACAATGAGTTTACATCTGATTCGTTTTCGCCTATATAGTCAAGGGCCCGGAGTGAGTGCTTTAGGCAGTTATGATAGTCACCGCTGGTTGCATAAAGATAGCCCTTTTTGTGGTGATACAGATTAAGGGCTTTATTGCTAACATTGTCCAGCAACGCTTCTATAGCAACCAATTTTTCTTCCGCGGCAGGGAAATTAAATTCTGATATTAACAGCCATACCTCTGCAATGATGTATAGGAAATATAGTTCTTTCTCGAATGGCAAATCCAAGATAATGGCCATTTCGCTTTGCATAGCTTGGGCTTCGGCAAGTCTATTGGTGTTTATTAATTCATTTAGCACCCATATGCGGTCATGGTACAGCTCTAGTTCATGTACTAGCAGTGGGGCATTTTCGATACCCAATATTTTTTTATTGCCGTCAGCCGCTCGCTGCTGCATTCGGCGTGGCCTTGCTCTATACGGCTTATTGCCGGGACGCTGCTTTTTATGGCATTGGCTACATTTTCTTGAGATAACCCTTTAGCAACTCTAATCTGCCGCAATTTTTCGCCTAATGGCAGGGGGGAGAAGTTGGACATTGTATGCCTCCTGTAGATTAAAGGTTGGATAAATATCTTGATATTATTGCAGAGTATATCTGCGTGCCAATGATTGCACAAGATACACATATAGTAGTTGACATTAAGTCTTTGATTTAATCATTGCTATACATTTGGTGCGGAAGGATGGTGTTATCATATATGCCTAAAATTTACACACAAAAAGGCTTCCACCAAAGATTTGATTTGCAGAAAAATAGTTTATTTTTTGCTGGCAGCACTGGAAGTTGATGACTGAAAAATGAAGTTTAAATATTAAACCATTATAAGAAAATCATTGTCAGGATTACTTACGATGCCGATATATAGGCGCTTGCGCCGCCCAAGGGAGCCATAACCCCTTGGGTATTTTTTTTGCTTAAATTTTGTTTCGTGTGAAAATTTTGGCCGTTTAACTTTGTGTGGAAAGTACGTATGATTAACCCTGCAATCATGATGCCGTAGGTGGAATGAGCGAATATTAAGAGGAGTGAATGTATGAAACAGTTAGAAACCAGCCGCAAGCCTTGGGATAAAGTACGTGCGTACTATAAGCGGGTATTGGTGATGTTTGCCGCACTTATGCTTATAGCGGTTATTGCTGTATTTGCCTTGGATGGTGGAAATGTAGGGTACGGGTTACAGGGCTACCCGGTGCAGGACGGTTATATTTATGCTTATGGTGAAGGATATGTAAATTACGTACCTGAAGAATATGAATATA